>Ga0316207_10000147_pt1 | contig 142821 bp, 119 predicted proteins | sample 6weekpyrite_MG_FD_204943 | JGI IMG/M metagenome (GOLD analysis project Ga0316207, IMG submission 204943) | Microbial mat bacterial communities from mineral coupon in-situ incubated in ocean water Damariscotta River, Maine, United States -... | ecosystem: Environmental > Aquatic > Marine >... | reverse complement strand
CACGGAGATCAATTTTATTACCGATATTACTTGTATCAAGTCGGCTAATTCTGTATTATGTGCCGCCTTTCGTAGAGTACGAACATTTTAGGATTTAACAACATGAAAACATTCAGTGCCAAGCCCGAAACGGTTAAGCGTGACTGGTATGTAGTAGACGCGGACGGTAAAACGCTGGGTCGACTGGCGACTGAAATTGCTCGCCGCCTACGTGGCAAGCATAAGCCTGTATACACACCACACGTTGATACAGGTGACTACATAGTCGTTATTAATGCAGAAAAAGTAGCCGTAACGGGTCGTAAAACATCAGATAAGATGTATTACCACCATACTGGTTTTCCAGGTGGGATTAAAGAAATCTCATTTGAGAAGCTGATTGCCAAGAAACCAGAAATGGTTATCGAGAAGGCCGTTAAAGGTATGCTACCTAAGAATCCACTGGGACGAGCAATGTATCGTAAGCTGAAAGTTTACGCTGGCCCAGAACATCAACACACAGCCCAGCAGCCTCAAGTGCTGGACGTTTAAAGTAGAGATATCTCATGGCAGAAACTCAATATTACGCAACTGGTCGACGCAAAACATCAAGCGCTCGTGTATTCATGACTGCAGGTAGTGGTGAATTCAAAGTGAATGGTCTTCCAATTGAGAAGTTCTTTGGTCGTCAAACTGCAATCATGGTTGTTAAGCAGCCTTTAGGTGTGGTTGAGATGCAAGATAAGTTTGATTTTAATATCACTGTTAAAGGTGGTGGCGGTACTGGTCAGTCTGGTGCTATACGTCACGGTATTACACGTGCGTTGATGAAGTATGACGAAAGTTTACGCTCAGTACTGCGTAAAGCAGGTTTTGTAACACGTGATGCACGTGAGGTTGAGCGTAAGAAAGTAGGTCTGCGTAAGGCGCGTCGTGCTACACAGTTCTCTAAGCGTTAATTTTGTTTTGCTTCTATTTTAAAGTTAAATGTTATTAATGTTAGAAAAAGCCGGTCATTGACCGGCTTTTTTTTTGCTGTTTTGTGATGTATGAGCTGCTAAGTTTAATGTTTCTTTCTGTAAAGCAATAAGGTCTTAATCTAGCTAATTAAGTGTTTGTTTAATTGCTTATATGGTGTTTAAAATTGTCAAAAAAATCATAAAACAAACATAAAAGTTGCTAACATCGTATAAGATGAGTTTTGTATTGGTTTTTCATAAGTGTTTTATAGTTATAAAAAGTGATATTTATCTGCTTAAATTATATTTATTGTTTTGGAGTGATTAAGGTGGTCTGCAATATGCCGGGGTTATAGAATAAAATCTAAGCACAGGCTTTTCTTTAAATTAATAAGCTTAGGTGTATGGCGTAAAAATTAGTTTTTATGGGTTTATGTTTTTAAAAATTTTTTATTGATATATAGCAAAATCAGGCTTGCAGTAATTTTGAAGCAGTGGAATTATTTATAATTAAAAAAAAATTCGGACAGTAATAAAACGCTGTTTTTATAGGTCTATTTATACATTTTATTTGGTTAAAAGGGTTGACTAAATATCATAAATGTATATAAATACACTTGATTTTTTGTTTGACCACACAAAAAGTTATAGCTATGACAATAAACAACAAATGCAGGAGTCTTGCATAATGAAAAAACGTTTCCTAGTAGCTGCAATTGCAGCAACACTTATTTCACCTTTAGCCGCTCAAGCGGATGCTACTGTTTATGGTAATGCTCACCTGAGTATTGATTCTGAATCATATAAAGATAAGGCTAAAGATAAAGCTGCTAATCTTGAAATGAATAGCAATACATCTGCTGTTGGTGTTAAGGGCAAAGAAGATTTGGGTGGCGGTATGAGCGCAATCTTCAAAGTTGAATTCCAGGTGGATCCATCTGAGCGTAATCAATCTATTACTGATCGTGACCAGTGGGTTGGTTTGAAAGGTGCCATGGGTTCAGTTAAGTTTGGTACCATGTCTAATAACTACAAACAGATGGGTGGCAAAATTGACCCAATGTACCGTACTCGGTTAGAAGGTCGTGGTTTCATGGATACTCAATCTAGCCTGCACTCAGGTGCTGGAGAGAATGGTGGACGTAGCACGAATACTCTGCAATATACATCTCCAAAAATGGGCGGGATGAAAGTAGTATTCAACTACACCTTTGCAGGTGAAGATGAAGAGACTATGGGCTTAGGTATTCATTATAAAACTAAGACAGTTATTGCTTATGTAGATTATCTTGATGTTCAAAAGCAGGCGGTTTCTGCTGTTACAGCAATACCGTTTACTCCAGATGATCCTGCTACTCCGGCTATAGATGAAAGGGTTGAAGCGGTAGCTGGAACATCTGCTTCACCTGCAGCTTCTGAAGCCGCATTCAAAATTGGTGGTAGCTTCAAAGCTGGCGCTATGACCTTTGGTTTGCAGTTTGAGTCTATTGAAGATGTAAACAAGGTAAAGAATGTTTCTCCAGCGACTGCTACAGCAAGCGGTGGTGACACCATTTTTGCTAGCTTCAACTACAAAGTAGGTGACAATGATAATATTGCGTTTACTTATGGTGATAATGACACTGATGAAGCAGGTTATGCTTTAATGTACAATCATAAGATGAGTAAGCGTACTAACGTATACGCTGGTTATGGCGACAATGCTAGTATGAAAGCAGATGACCGACAGGATATTACATTTGGTATCCGTCACAAGTTCTAATCGATTACTCGATTCTAGCTTGAAAAAAACAGGGCTTCGGTCCTGTTTTTTTTTGCAAGAAATAAATGTCGTTGGTTTTTCGCCATAAAGAATAAAGCGTTTCTCCGCTAATGGGCGCAAATATACGCAAAAAAACTGAAGCATTAATTATGTGTAGGGGCAGCAGGCACACGAACAAAAACATTCGCGTATATTAGCGTTCATTTGCGGAAAACAGCTTTTATCTTTTATGCTAAAATTCGAATCCAATAATAAATCAACCGGCAGCCCTCCCTGAATGAATTCAAATACCCGAATTCGCGAAATACCTTATAACTACACCTCGTTTTCCGACCGTGAAATCATAATCCGATTTCTGGGTGAACCCACCTGGGAGTTGATTAATGAACTCAGGAGTGAGCGTCGTACTGGTCATTCCGCTCGTATGCTGTTTGAAGTGCTGGGTGATATGTGGGTCGTGCAGCGCAATCCATTTCTGCAGGATGACCTGCTGGAAAATCAGCGGCGTCGTAAGCAGCTTATCGCTGCTTTGAATCATCGAATTGAGCAAATCGAGCAACGTGCCAATGGTAATCAAAAAGCCATTGAGTTAGCGGTTGTTGCACGAGCGGCTGTTAAAGCATTTGCTAACTGGTTTGATTCACAAAGTGCGCTACGTATTAAAGCGCTTAAGTCTTTATCTAAAGCGACTCGTAAAGATAATGTCGACTTCAGTGGCATGGCCCGGGTAAGCAATGTAACCGATGCGACCGACTGGCGTGTTGAGTTTCCATTTGTGGTATTAACGCCTGATACAGAAGATGAAGTGCCCCAATTAGTTCGACGCTGCATTGATCTGGGATTAACGTTAATTGCCAGGGGGGGGGGTACGGGGTATACCGGTGGGGCGGTGCCGCTTTACCAGAACACGGCTATTATCAATACTGAGAAATTACAGACAATTGGTGTATTGGAACATAAGCAAGTTGCCGGTGTAAATGAGCCTGTGCCAGTGGTGCGAACCGGGGCTGGTGTTGTAACCCGTCGAGTATCTGATCTTGCCGAGCAAAACAATCTCGTCTTTGCGGTTGATCCAACTTCCCAGGATGCGTCTACCATTGGTGGTAATATCGCCATGAATGCGGGTGGCAAAAAAGCAGTGATGTGGGGAACAACGCTGGATAACCTGGTGTCCTGGAGAATGGTAACGGCTGATGGCAACTGGCTGGATGTAGAACGCATTAACCATAATCGGGGCAAAATTCATCAGCAGGAAGAAGTTCAATTTAGGCTAAGTCGTTTTGATTCCCGGACACAGCATTTGGTAGGTGAGCCTGAGATGTTGGTGTTTAAAGGTGCTTCCTTGCGTAAAGAAGGGCTGGGTAAGGATGTAACCGATAAATTTTTAGGTGGTTTACCAGGGGTGCAGAAAGAAGGCTGCGATGGCATTATTACCTCCGCCAGCTTTATTTTACATGCATTGCCAAAACAGACACGCACTGTAGCACTGGAGTTTTATGGGCAGGATCTTCGTCGTTCAGTTCCGGCTATTATCGAAGTAAAAGATTATCTGGATAATAATCCGGATGTTTTACTCTCCGGGCTTGAGCATCTGGATGACCGATATATTCGTGCGGTCGATTACAGTCCGAAAGCGGCCAGAGGATGTTTGCCAAAAATGTTGCTGGTAGCCGATATTGTCGGCAGAGATGAAGTCGCAGTAAGTGAAGCTGCCTCGCAGGTCGTGCGATTAGCTAATGCACGTGATGCGGAAGGTTTTATTGCGGTCAGTGCAGAGGCGAGAAAAAGTTTCTGGTCTGAGCGTAGTCGTACCGCGGCTATTGCTGCGCACACTAATGCGTTTAAGATTAATGAAGATGTGGTAATTCCATTAGATCGTATTGGCGATTATACCCATGGTATTGAAACCATGAACGTGCAGCAGTCAATTACTAATAAGTTGGCCATGCTCGATGCCTTGACCAGTTATATCAATAAAGAGCAATCACTGTTAAGTGAATCTGCAACAGAAATATCGCAGTATTTAACGCCTCGTTTTTCTAGCGCGATTGATTTAATAGAGCAGGCGCGTGTTCGTTGGGTTGCATTGCTTAATAACTTTTCTGAAAACATACAAGCCTTAAAAAAATATTTGCTTGATAATGAACTAAGTTCAAAAGCTTTTGAAGATGATTTGAGTGTTATACAGACTGTGCTTAACGCGGATGTTAGAGTTTCATATAAAAAAGAAGTTGAAGAGCCATTAAAGAATTTATTTAGTGGCCATGAATTAACCTATATTCATGCGCATTTTGATGAAATTCACAACCAGGTTTTATCCAGTCGAATTTTTATCGCCCTGCATATGCATGCAGGTGATGGTAACGTGCATACTAATATTCCGGTTAACTCGAATGACTATAATATGATGCAGGAAGCAGAGAGTGTTGTAGATCAGATAATGGAATTAGCAAGGTCATTAAATGGTGTAATCTCAGGTGAGCATGGCATTGGTATAACCAAGTTGCAATATCTTGATGATTCGGTCATTGATGCGTTTGCTAAATATAAAGAAAAAGTTGACCCGAATAATTATTTTAATAAAGGAAAACTCCAGCGAGATACCGGTGGTCTGGAAACAGCTTACACGCCTTCTTTAAGGTTGTTAAAACAAGAAGCGTTAATACTGGAAGATAGCGAGCTAGGTGAATTAAATGATGCTATTGCACATTGTTTGCGTTGCGGTAAATGTAAACCAGAATGTTCTACACATGTTCCCGCTGCAAATTTATTATATTCTCCGCGAAATAAAATTTTAGCTACAGGCTTAATTACAGAAGCTTTTTTATATGAAGAGCAGACTCGACGAGGGGTTTCGATTCGTCACTTTGATGAAATGAATGATATTGCAGATCATTGTACGGTATGTCATCGCTGCCTGAATCCCTGTCCGGTGAATATCGATTTTGGTGATGTGACAATTAAAATGCGTCATATACTTAAAAAGCAGGGGCAGCGCAGAGAAAATATAGGCACTAAAATGTCTATGGCTTATTTGAATATGACTTCGCCGGGCAAAATAAAAGCCATGCGTGCAGGGTTAATTCAGGCGGGGTATCTTGGGCAACGTTTAATGCACAACACTTTAAAGTTGATTCCCGGTGCGCTGCCAAGGTCTTCAGGCTCTAATGCTTCCCGACCTAAATCAACCACCGGTAAGCCGATAATAAAAGAACAGGTAATACAGTTTTTTAGTAAGCCCATGCCTGCTAATGTGCCAGGTGGCACTATGCGCTCTGTGATGGGAATAGAAGACGACAAAACTATTCCGATTTTGCGTGACCCCAGTAAAACAGATGTAAATAGTGAGGCGGTATTTTATTTTCCCGGTTGTGGTTCGGAAAGATTATTTAGTCAAATTGGTGTCGCGACCCTGGCCTGGTTATATGAGCTGGGAATTCAAACGGTCTTACCGCCAGGATATTTGTGTTGTGGTTATCCACAAACATCATCCGGCGATATTGAAAAAGGTAAGCAAATAACGACCAGTAATCGCGTGTTATTTCATCGTATGGCGAATACTTTGAATTATCTCGACATTAAAACGGTGGTGGTATCTTGTGGAACCTGTATTGATCAGTTGTTGAAATATCAGTTTGAGCATATTTTTCCAGGTTGTCGTTTAATTGATATACATGAGTACTTAATGGAAAAAGGAGTCACTATGGATGGCGTGGGAGGTACTAAATATTTGTATCATGAGCCCTGTCATACACCGATGAAACACCATAATGGAATTGATGTTGCAACCACACTAGTGGGTAAAAAAGTGGCTTTGTCTGATCGTTGCTGTGGTGAGTCTGGAACCTTTGCGGTTTCCCGGCCTGATATTGCTGCGCAGGTTAAACACAGGAAACTTGGAGAGTTAAAATCGGATATAAAAAAATTAAGTGGTCATGAAAAAGTCTTAAATAAAAGTGTAAAAATACTTACTTCATGCCCAGCTTGTCAGCAAGGTCTAGAACGCTATCGTGAAGATACTAATATGCAGGTAGATTATATTCTGGTGGAGTTAGCGAAATTTAAGCTTGGCGAAAACTGGCAGAAAAATTATTATCAGAAAGTGAAACAGGGTGGGGTTGAGCGGGTTCTTCTTTAGTCATAAGTCATAAGTCATAAGTTGTAAGTCAAAAGCGGCCTCTCCCTTCGGGGAGCAGCATGGATGTTTGGGCTTATGGCTTCCGACTTATGACTTATGACTATTTATTTAGGCATAACAACCTTAGCCCCGTCAGGCGTTCCCAAAATAAGAACATCTGCACCTTTTCTTGCAAACAAACCGCACGTCACAACACCTGCCCAGCTATTAATTTCATCTTCCATTTTAATTGGTTCCATAATATCCATATCGTGAACATCTAAAATGACATTACCATTATCGGTAATAAAGTTTTCACGCCATACTGGGCGGCCACCCAGAGCAACCAGTTTACGGGCGATATAGCTTCGTGCCATAGGAATAACTTCAACCGGAAGAGGGAATTTGCCCATAACGTCAACTAACTTGCTTTCATCTGCGATGCAAACAAACTTTTTACTGGCACCTGCAATGATCTTTTCGCGGGTAAGTGCACCACCACCACCTTTGATTAGTGCCAGGTCGTGATTAGACTCATCGGCGCCATCAACATATACAGGAATGTAATCAACATTGTTTAAATCAAATACCTTGATACCGCGTTCTTCCATTAATTTGGTTGAGGCTTCAGAGCTAGAGACAGCGCCTTTGATTTTGCCTTTGATTTCAGCCAGGCAATCAATAAAGTGATTTACAGTTGAGCCTGTGCCGACACCGATAATTTCATCTTCAACAACATATTTCATTGCGGCTTCTGCGGCTTTTCGTTTCATTTCGTCTTGTGTCATTATTTATTACCTATTTTTTGTGCTACTAATTTCTTTTTTTGGGCAGGATCAACCTGTTTTTTTACTCTATGACTTGGCTTTTCTTTTCGCCCCATTTCTTTTCAGACCGGGTCATAGTATTCTTTCGTATTATTCTGAACCGTGAATTCTAACCCTTTAGGCCCCATGACTCAAAAATACATTGAAAAAATTCTTAGTGCTCGTGTTTATGACGTGGCGATCGAATCACCTTTAGACCACGCCCGGCGTCTTAGTGAGCGACTGGAGAATCAAATTTTACTAAAAAGAGAAGATTTGCAGCCGGTATTTTCTTTTAAGTTGCGTGGCGCTTATAACAAGCTTTATCAGTTAAGTCGCAAGTCTGAGTTGAAGGGTGTGGTCGCTGCTTCCGCGGGCAATCATGCTCAGGGTCTTGCCCTTGCAGCCAGTAAGCTGGGTGTAAAAGCAACCATTATTATGCCTAAAACTACACCCCGGATTAAGGTTGATTCAGTGCGTTCTTATGGCGCAAAGGCCGTATTGGTGGGTGATACATATGATGATGCTTCCGTCTATGCCCATGAATTATGTGAAAAAGAAGGTCTGGATTATATTCACCCTTATGATGACCCGGATGTCATTGCGGGTCAGGGTACGGTTGCGGTAGAGATACTTCGCCAGTATACGGACGATATAAGTGCGATTTTTATTCCCGTTGGTGGTGGTGGCCTAATCGCGGGAATGGCCGCATTTATTAAATACCTTCGACCTGAGGTCAGAGTCATTGGTGTGGAAGCAGCTGATTCCGCCTGTTTTGCTGCGGCATTAGAAAAAAATCGTCGGGTTGTTCTGGGGCAGGTTGGTTTATTTGCTGATGGTGTCGCAGTTAAACAAATGGGTCGTGAAACCTGGCGTGTTGCCCGGCAGGTGGTGGATGAAGTTATTACCGTCAATACAGATGAAATTTGTGCGGCAATAAAAGATATTTTTGATGACACCCGTTCCATTACGGAACCCGCCGGGGCACTTGCGGTTGCCGGTATCAAAAAATATGTAGAGAAAAATAAAGTAAGCAAGCAAACTTTAATTGCCATTAACAGTGGTGCTAATATGAATTTTGATCGCCTGCGACATGTATCAGAGCGAGCAGAACTAGGTGAGCATCGTGAAGGCTTAATTGGTGTGACGATTCCTGAAGAGCCCGGAAGCTTTTTGCGTTTTTGTCGTTTGATTGGTAAAAAAGGAATAACTGAATTTAATTATCGTTATTCTGATAATCGCAATGCCCATGTTTTTGCGGGTATTCAGCTGGCAGAAGGGCTGTCTGAGCTGAATGAACTGGTGAAAAAGCTAACAGACAAAAATTATCCCGTGCTGAGCATGAGTGATAATGAAATGGCTAAATTGCATGTTCGGCATATGGTAGGTGGTCATGCAAATAAAATTGAGAATGAAGTGCTGTATCGATTTCAGTTTCCAGAGCGTCCCGGGGCCTTGTTAGATTTTTTGGCGCACATTGGGAAACGCTGGAATATCAGTTTATTTCATTATCGAAACCATGGTGCTGCATTTGGGCGTGTATTGGTTGGTTTGCAGGTGCCGACCAAGGAGCGTAAAGATGTTAAAGTGTTTTTAGATGAGCTAGGTTATAACTGGTGGGATGAGAGTGATAATGAGGCTTATCGGATGTTTCTGGGGCCAGCTGATATTGATTAAGTTAAAAGCATAAAAGATTTACCGTAAATGAACGCAAATATACGCTAATGTTTTTGGCTTGTGCGCCTGCGGCGCACTACACCCGGTTAAAGTTTTTACTTTTTTTGCGTCCATTAGCGTTCATTTGCGGTAATTTTTTTGCATTTTTATAAAAGACCACTTCTAATTAACTGCAGTTTAGTAAATCGACTCACAACCCTCAGGCTGTTTTTTAAATCGTTTATAAGTCCATTGATATTGATGTGGGTTTTCACGTATTAATTTCTCCACATCTAAATTCATTTGTATCGTTGCCTGCTCAAGTTCTAAGTTAGCCAAATTCTCACTGGCTTCTCGAAAAATTAATTTAAACCCACTGCTGTCTTCCAGTCTTTGCGCATAGGTAAATAAAACAATTGCATTGGTTTTTTTAGCCAGTTTGGGGAGTAATGTCATGGTGTAGCAAGGGTGTTTAAAAAAAGGCGCAAATAGACCGTTTTCATTGGGTGACTGGTCAGGCAAAATGGCAACCAGTTCAGCTTTTTTCAGGGCTTTGCTCATGGCTCGAACGCCATTAATATCCGTTGGCACCAGCTTGGCGCCGGTACGTTGTCTTGCCTGGCGAATTAAATTATCTGCCTTAGAGTTATCCTGGGGAGCATACATAGATGTCATGGCATAGTGCTTTGCGCAATACAGCCCAACTAATTCCCATGAACCATAATGTGGAACTGCAAGAATAACCCCTCGACCCTGTTGTTGCGCCTGCCTAATTAAGTGTTCATTTTCACATTCTTTTACCAGGGCTAATGTTAGCTCAGGGTTCTGTCGCCACATTTTTCCTGTTTCAAAAATAACCTTGCCGGTTTCATTAAGTATTTTTTGCACCAGCTCGATTTTCTGTTGAGATTTTAAATCAGGAAAACAATGTTGAATATTTTTTTCAGCAATCCGACGAATCCGGCTGTTGGTAATCCAGGTGAGCTTGCCAACTAGCTTGCCCAGGCGATGTACAAATTTAAGTGGTAATAAGGCGGTAATATTTAATATTGATTTAAACAAAAAAAATTTCATTTGCGGATATGTAGTTCTTGTTCAGTGACAATCATATGCATGGGAACATCGTGTGCCTGATGAGGAAGTTTATCAATGTGTTGTAGTTGGTGTGCCAGGCCAATTAAATAAGGTCTGGAAGTTGTTTTTCTAAAGTGGCTAAAGCTTAAAGAGCGATCATAGAAGCCGCCGCCCATGCCGAGTCGGTTACCTGTTTTATCAAAGCCTACCAGAGGCATTAAAATTAAGTCGAGTTGTTGAGGCTTTAGCCAGTGTTTCGGGTGTACATCTGGTTCAGCAATCTGGTATCGATTTAATTTCATTTTACTGTTTGCGAAATAGGGGGCAAAGTACAGCCGACTGGCAAAGGGTGCCAGTACTGGCAGGTATATTTTTTTATTAGATCGCCATGCATTTTCAATTATAAATACGGGGTCGATTTCACCATCTGCGGCGAGATAAGCTGCAATACGTTTGCTGCGTTTAAATAAGCTACAGTTGCTAAGTTGTTTGTCTAAACCCAAAGCATGCTCTGTTTGCGTGTATGGGGTGAGGGCCTTACGTTGTTGGCGTAAACTTTTGCGTAGCGATTGTCTTTGCTTATTCAGTTTGTCAGGTGTCATACTAAAAAAGCCCCGCATAGCGAGGCTGATGGTATTAGGAGGGTGCAACCACAAGTGCCGTAGCAATAACTCACGAACCTTGAACCAGAAGTTCAGGTGGGAATTAGCGCCGGTGTATAAGGCTTCCCGCATAAAGCGGTAATGCACACAGCACAGGCAGACACATTCCCAGGGTCGATGAGTAAGGCTCAAGGGTTTTATAAGTAAGCTTACAAACACCGCAGAAGCACCCAAACTTGTCTGTTGCTACTCAGGGGTAAACTGAACAGCAACTAAATCTCTACTTTAGTGTATATACTACGCCAATTTCAGGCTACTTCAATATCACGAAGCGCAATATCGATTTTCTTTTGTAGGCTCAGCATTCGGTTATCAACATCAGTAAAGGTGTCAACCGATTCCTGACTGCCAAGTAACTCATGTGCCAGGTTAAGTGCTGCCATTATCGCAATGCGCTCTGTACCAATAATTGAACCTTTGCGCTTAATGTCATTTAAGCGTTCATTAAGGAAATCGGCAGAATCCTTTAGTGAAGCCTGTTGATCCTCAGGACAGGCAACACGATAATCTTTATCCATAATTCTAATATTGAGACCACCATTATCAACCATAAAAAATATCCATTAATACAAAATTGATGAAACCCAGAAAGTTTGACGCAAAAAACTTGGCTTATGAAAAAAACCCTGCAGAAACAAAGTGGAAAAACTAGGCTGATTCGATAGTTTTAAGGCGCGTAATCATGCCTTCCACCTGTGTGCGAACCTGCTCTCTCTGTTCTACCAGATGTGATCGGTCACCACGGATATCCTGTAATTGCTGCTTCAGTTCAGTATTTTCAATCGATAGTTTTTTAGATAGCGCCAGTAGTTCTTCTACTTTGCTTTCCAGCGATTCGATATTGCTTTGGTTTTCAGTGCTCATAGTGCTAAATATAGTTAGTCCTGAGCGATAGGTCAAATTTTTCAGGCACTGACCACCGCATGTTAGAATGATATTACGTAATATAACAAACAATGCAAAATCACTGCTAGAATTCTTTTTTTACATTGTATTTCAATAAGTTGTCGTAAAATCAAGGTGCTAAATGAAGCTTTATATAGTGTTGATGACGATTTACTGACAAAATTACTGAAGGAAAAAATATGATTTCCAGACCGGATTATAACAGCTTAACCGATGCATTAGCCAAGGCAGATGCAGATTTAGTTGCATCCGAATCCCATGGCTTTCTATGTGGCATGCTCTGCGCCGCTGGGAAAATAGAATTGAGTGAGTGGTTAGATCAGATATTTGAAGAATTTGATGTTAATAATATGCTGATCAAAGAGGCTAGTCAGTTATTGGTGGGCCTATATAATGATACCCAGGCACAATTAAATGATTCGGATGCTAATTTTCAGCTGTTATTGCCAGTAGATGATGAATCGCTGGCTCAGCGTACGGAGGCATTGGCTTCCTGGTGCCAGGGTTTTACCTATGGTCTGGCAGCTGGTGGTTTAAAGAAAGACCAGGCATTGCCACAGGACACGGCGGAACTGATTAAAGATATGGTGGAAATAGCCAGGGCAGGCCACGATCTGGGCGATGATAGTGATGCGGATGAAGATTCTTATATGCAGATCTATGAATATGTTCGCATGGGTGTGTTATTAATTAATGAGGAATTACAGCCGTCACACCAGGCACCTGAAGCATTACAATAATTAAGTGCTGTAGTAGTGCTCACTGATCTTCTTTACTTTAGCGACTAGAATTTGACTCATTAAAAATGAATTTTTCTTTTCGAGTAAGAGATTCAAATTTGAATAATTGTAAATGAATATTATATTCCTTCCCCTAAATAAAGAGACGAAAGTTTAAAGAGTATTGAATGGACCAGAAAATTCACGCACGACACAGAAAACAGCTGCTTCGAATGATAGGTGAAGATGGCATAGCTATATTGCCCGCTGCGCCGATTCGTAGCAGAAATAGAGATGTAGACTACCCTTACCGTCAGGATAGTGATTTCTTTTACCTGAGTGGCTTCCCTGAGCCTGAGGCGGTTATCGTACTGGTGCCGGGGCGCAAAAATGGTGAGTACATATTATTTTGTCGAGATAAAGACGAAGAACAGGAAATCTGGCATGGGCGTCGTTGTGGTCCAGAAGGGGCTTTGGAAAATTATGCAGTGGATGATGCTTTTCCGATAGATGATATTGACGATATCCTGCCAGGATTAATGGAGCACTGTGAACGAGTTTACCACACTATGGGCTTAGATCCCCAGTTTGATAAGCGGGTGATGGACTGGGTTAACTCATTACGTAAACAATCACGCTCCGGTGCCCATGTACCTTATGAATTTGTGTCTTTAGACTATCTGCTGCATGATATGCGACTGTTTAAAAGTCGTGATGAATTACGCCTGATGAAAAAGGCCGCGAAGATTTCCGTAGAGGCACATAAATGTGCCATGCGAATTTGTAAACCAGGTGTCAATGAGTATCAGCTGGATGCGGTTATTATGTATGAATTTCAGCGTAATGGAGCGACCTGGGCCTATCCCAGTATTGTCGGTGGTGGCGCCAATAGTTGTATTCTGCACTACACCGAAAATAACATGCCACTTAATGATGGTGAGCTGGTGTTAATTGATGCGGGTTGTGAATTTGGTGGGTATGATGCGGATATAACCCGCTCATTTCCAGTAAACGGTAAATACACAGAGGCACAAAAAGAAATTTTCGATTTAGTTGTGCAGGCTAACCTGGCTGGCATAAAACAGGTAAAGCCGGGGAATCACTGGAATGATCCGCATATTGCAGCTGTGAAGGTATTAACAAAAGGCATGATTGAATTAGGTCTCTTAAAGGGGGGGGCGAGCAAGCTCATTAAAGAAGAGGCCTATAAGAAATATTATATGCACCGTACAGGCCACTGGTTAGGCATGGATGTGCATGATGTGGGGGATTACAAAGTGGATGATGAGTGGCGCTTATTGGAGCCGGGCATGGTATTAACGATTGAGCCGGGCTTATACATTCCCCATGGTAGCCGCGGTGCAAAGCGCTGGTGGGATGTTGGTGTGCGTATTGAAGATGATGTGGTGGTGACTAAAGATGGCCATGAAGTGCTGACGGATGGTTTGCCGAAAACGACGCATGAGATTGAGGCGATAATGGCGGGGGAATAAAAGCATTTTTACCGCAAATGAACGCGAATAAACGCAAATTTTTATTAGGTTGTATGCCTACGGCGTACTGTACCCAAATAATGTTTTTGCTTTTATTTGCGCATTTTAGCGTTCATTTGCGGTAAAAAGCTTTTGGTTTTTATGAATAACCAATACGACATAATCATAATCGGTGGCGGCATGGTGGGTGCCAGTCTCGTTGCGGCATTAAAAAACCACAGTGAGAAAAAAATCGCCGTAGTTGAAGCACATCCATTTAATTCAACATCACAGCCCAGTTTTGATGACCGCTCTATTGCGCTTTCTTACGGTTCACGACGTATTCTGGAGTCCATGGGCTTATGGCATAAATTAGAAACAGAAATTGAAGCCATAAAATCTATCCATGTTTCTGATCGAGGTCACCTGGGTGCAACACGCATCAGTCACACAGAAGAAAAAGTCGAAGCACTGGGTTACGTGGTGGAAAACCGGGTGATGGGTAGAGTATTAATGAATGAAGTTGATTCATTAAATCATATTGACTGGTATTGTCCAGCAACAATAAAAACTCTTGAGCAAACAGAGAATCAGATATCAGTTCAAATTAAAACCGAACAGGGTGAGCAAGAATTGCACGGAAAACTATTAGTTGCAGCGGATGGCGTACAATCTATTACGCGTCATTTGGCGGGCTTAGATGTTACGCGTGAAGATTATAAACAATCTGCCATTATTGCCAATGTACAAACAGATCAGCTGCATCAGGATATAGCCTATGAGCGTTTCACTGAAAGTGGACCAATAGCATTTTTACCGATGACCGAAAATCGTTATTCTGTAGTATGGACATGTGAGTTGCAGGATACATCACGAATTATGCAGCTCACTGATAATGAATTTAAAAACGAGTTGCAACAACGTTTTGGATATCGTGCAGGCAATATAGAAAAAACTGGCGAGCGCTTTTCATATCCATTAGCTTATACAGAAACAGAACAGTTAACTAAAGGCCGGGTCGTTATTATTGGAAATGCAGCGCATGCACTGCATCCGGTATCCGGGCAGGGCTACAATCTGGCCTTACGTGATGTGTCCGAACTTTCGGAATTGATTGTGGAAAATGAAGATCCGGGGCATTCGCTATTATTAGCTGAGTACCATGCCAAACGCTTAAAAGATATGCGCCGTGTGTATCGAATTACCGATTCAATGGTGAAACTTTTTTCAAATAATAATGCACCTTTAGGGCACTTAAGAGCGTCGGGTTTGATTGCGCTAAACTTAGTGTCACCGTTACGTTCACTTATGGCACGACAGAGCATGGGCTTGTTAGGGCGCATGAATAAGTTACAACGCCGGCTGTCGTTGTGAGTGTTAGAAAAAAGAAGTTTACCGCAAATGAACACGAATAAGCGCAAGTTTTTGTTGGGTTGTACGCCTGCGGAGTACTATACCAAAATTATGTTTTTGTTTTTTTATTTGCGTATACTCGCGTTCATTTGCGGTAAAAGGTTTTTGATTTTATGACAAATCAATACGACATAATCATCATCGGTGGCGGCATGGTCGGTTTAACACTGGCCTGTGCACTCGGCCAACAGCAATTTAAAATTGCTGTTGTTGAAGCATTTCAACCAGAAGATATTAATCAGAAAGATGATTATGAATTGCGCGTATCGGCGATCAGTAAATCATCACAGAAAATATTACAAAATGTTAACGCCTGGCAAGGCATGTTAAAGCGTCGTGTCTGTGCTTATCAACATATGCATGTTTGGGATGCTACCGGAGACGGCAATATACATTTTGATGCAGCTGATTTGGGCCTGGATTCACTGGGACATATTATTGAAAATAAAGTAATCCAGTTTTCATTGTTAGAGCAATGTTTGAAATTACCCGATGTCGACTGGTTATGTCCCCAACAGGTAAACGGCATTCGTTTTTCTGGAATGCAACAGCAAGTGATTTTAAATAATGGAAATGTCATTTCTGCAAAATTATTAGTAGGCGCAGATGGTGCAAATTCTAAAGTACGTGAAGCGGCTGGGATAGAATTAAGTCAATCAGCTTATGAGCAAAAAGCAGTTGTAGCGGTTGTTAAAAGTACATTGCATCATAGGGATACCGCGTGGCAGCGATTTTTGCCCAGCGGCCCCCTGGCATTTTTACCATTAAGTGATGGCTCCTGTTCTATTGTCTGGTCTGCGGAAAATCAGCGTGCAGATGAATTGCTTGAAATGGAAGAGGGGTTTTTTATAACAGAGTTACAAAGTGCATTTGAAAATACTCTTGGAAAAATAGAAAAAGTAAGTAAACGCGCAGCCTTTCCACTTGTACGCCGGCATGCAAATAATTATGTAAAGCAGGGCATGGCCTTAGTGGGTGATGCGGCACATACTATACACCCACTTGCGGGGCAGGGAGTGAATTTAGGGTTGCTGGATGCTGCTGCATTGGCAGAAGTTATTTTACAGGCCAGAGTCCGGGGGAAAAACATTTCCTCATTAACAACACTTAGAAAATATGAGCGTTGGCGTCGCGCAGATAATAGCTTGATGATGTATAGCATGAGTGGCTTTAAAAATTTATTTAGTAATGATCAGGCAGAATTATCGTTTATTCGAAATGCGGGTTTAAATATTATCGATAGTGTAGGGGCTGTAAAATATAAACTTATGCGACATGCATTGGGTTTGGAAGGTGATCTACCCGAAATGGCAAAATCAATCGGCTGGTAATGTGCTTGTAAACACAATAGCCCATGCACATTATTAAGTTATCAGATGTTAATCATTCAGAAAAGTGTTTAACCCAGGCGGTATTGCAGGTCACTCAAATGCTAGGCATTTATCATGCCGAGTTGGCTCGGATACTTCATCTGAAATGTGCAGATATTGGTGAGTTATTAAATACCAATAATCTAATCTCAAAAAAGTCTCCGGCATGGATTCAGGCGGAAAAATATTTAGAACTGTATGAGTATTTATATTACTTACACAATGGTGATGAAGCCTTAATAAATAACTGGTTAAGAAGAAAAAATAAAAAATTGCAGGCTATTCCGCTCTATTTAATGGTGGACGAATTAGCTATCGATGAAGTGCTTGATGTTTTCAAGTAATATTTGCACAACATAGCAGGGTTTTAAAAAAATTAGGTAGCAAATGTTAGTTTTAGGGTGAAAGCAGAATGTGATCCTCGTGCAGGTGTGTTGTGCTTTACAGTTTTATATTTTTAGTACTACATGATCTGGCTCTGTCTGGTGGACCCAGTATTTTTTTTACTTTTAATAAAACATCTTCAGAGCTGGCTCGGTAGGCAGTTAATTTTCCGCCTATGAGTGCGACTAATCCCGGTTGTTCAGAGTTGTGTATTATTAAGCTTTCTCTAGATTTATTAAATGCAGATTTGCTACTGGCGGGGAAAACGCGTAGACCTGCGAATGAATCAATAATGTTGTCGTGTGTAGCCTGTGCATTAAAATAACGATTGTATGTTTTCAGTAGATATATTATTTCATTTTCCGTTGGCGCAATGTCATCTGCCTTGCCTGTATATAATCTCTCTGTTGTACCGATAAGAGTCAGTTTTTCTTTCCATGGCATAACAAATACCGCGCGTTTATCCTCAGCTTCTATATAAAATATACCCTGTTCAATTACCCGGTTAATGATAATGTGAGTGCCTGCAACCAGTTCAATAGGTGGTGTTTGTAGTAATGGTGATATCTTTTCTTGTGTTGAAGTGATCCATGGTCCAGTACAGTTAACAATGCACTGGCATGTTATCGTGTGATGTTTTGAATTTTTAATATAAGTTATTTGATGCGAATTTTGGTGTATTTGTGAGGCTGTAAAGTCAGAGTCGTACTCAACGTCTGCCCCCAGTTTTTTTGCTGAGTTTATTACAGCGCGGGTTAATTTTTTGTCATCGGTTTGTGCGTCGTAGTATTTGAATATATGCTTAACGTTTTTTAAATTTAAGTAATCAAGTGTTTCCCAATCTGATTCTTTTACGATAGAAAATGGCTTGAAACTGAATACAGAATAAATTAATAAGCCAATCCATATTAACCAGGCAGGTCGTTGGCTATGTGTATAAACAGGAATGTAAAAGGGAATTAATTTAACCAGCTCGGGTGCATTTTTAAGTAAACGTTTTCTTTCTAACAAGCACTCTTTAACCAGCTTAAACTGGCCGCTTTCTAAATATCTTAAGCCACCATGAATGAGCTTGCTAGATTTGCTGGAAGTGCCCATGCCGGCCTGAGGGGATTTTTCAATTACCAGAGTTTTGTAACCACAGGCTGCTGCTGCCTGGGCTACACCTGCACCCTGAATTCCTGCGCCAATTACAACTATGTCGTAGTGTGGGTGTTTTTGCATTAGATTTGCGAGTAAGAAAATAAATGTATGGAAAAAACTGATGAACGGGGTGTTGTTCTCGTTCTGTTAATTTGGCTTCGCATTAAATTACGAAACAATATTTTTTTCATGTTTGTCGGGGTCAACTGCTCGCCTGGTTGGGTAAAATGTTTAATGCGAGAACTGGGTGTTCTAGCATGCTGCTAATATCTCGAGTTTCGATGAGCGGGATATTATGGCTTGCATAATGCAGTGCCAGTTCTGGGTCGGTGATGTCATAAACCATCCAGTGCCAGTTGCCTGGCCATGGGTCAGCGTTTTTAGGGATTTTACGATGATTAATTATTAAATAGTCGGGTATTAATTTCTTTGCAAGGGCATGGTTTGTATTATCATACTTGTGTAATACCCAGCCAGTGAGAAAATCGCTGTGATTTTTTGTATATTCAATTGCGCTTTTATCATAAGAGATGATGACGCATTGGGAATGAATAATATCAAGCGCTTTTAACAGGTCTGGCATTATTTGACCTGTACCATATTGCTCTAAAGTTTCTTCTTTTATCTCTACAAATGCAGTAGCTCGTGGGTGAGCTTGTAATAGTTGAATTACGTCACTTAGCAGGGGGATATGTTGGTTGAAAAATGCCAGTGAAAATCGATCTGGTTCATGGGCGCGAATATTTCTGAGTTCATCATAACTCATCTCAAATAAATTTCCCTGAACACCCGTGGTGCGTAACAGATCGGTGTCATGAAAAACGACAAGCTGTCCATCTGCGGTACATTGAACATCAAATTCAATATATGCAGCGCCACTGAGCAAAGCTGATTCTAGCGAAATCAGTGTGTTCTCAGGAAAGCTTTCCATTTGGCCTCGATGTGCGACAAGATGTGGTATTGCCATATATCAACTCAATATATTGTATAGTTATCTGGCCTGGAGAAATCTAATTATATTGTTCGTAAAATTTAATTTTATGATCTGGTTGGCGTTATGAAAAATGCGGATACGCTTTATGGGCGTAAGCATCGAGACTATTTTAAATGACAGTGGATATGTCATTTTTCAAATAACCAGACCAGTCAAAGGTGGTGCAAGTACGAACAGCCAATTGAATTATCAAGTTTATCATAAGTTTAGCTATTTATGACAACGCTTGTTTAACTCTCCGACAAAGTGTTGATATCGGTCAAATATGTTTTTTTGTTCAGAGGATTTATCTGTGATTGTAAATTGGTCTGAAAATTGTAATGCTTTCCAGCTTAAGCTGTTTCTATCCATTGCCTGATTGGCAAGCCATGCGCAACCTCTGGCCGTTGCTTCAGGATTGGCAAATCGCAAAACTTTTGTCTGGGTTAAATTGGCTAGTTTTTGGCATAAGGAATCTAATTGCGATAGGCCGCCACTGATGAGTAATGTTTCAGGCGGTATTTCAAGTAGCTGAATATTTTTAAAAATTAGAAACAGGATGCTTTCAATAACGGCTACGTACCGTTCAGCCTGCAGTTGAGTATTTTCACCAATAAAAACCGGTTCACCAGCGTCGCACCACCAGGGCGAGCCTAACTTGGAAATGCTGTTAATAAACACAGGTGGTGAATCGACCTGCTTCAGCCATTTAGGCAGTTGTGTAATCATATGATTGCAGGGATCATTTTTTTGTGCCCAGCTTAAAGCAGCGCCGGCCCCATTAACTGTGCCCTCTGTAACGAATTTAACGCTTTGGGTGCTGCTACTGGTAAGGGTATGGAGTAAGGCAGGGTTTTTGTTATTGCATTCGGGGGAGTTTGATAAAATAAAGGCCCCGGTTCCTATATTAATCAGTGCGCTTTTTTCCTGTAGAGGTGGATAAGCGTATAAAACGGCATTTTGATCACCACATACCGCAGTGAGTGGAATGTTATTTAGTTTAAGTTTGCCATAGGGGTGAAGAACCGGAGTGCAAACGGGCAGTACCTCTTTTTCTATATGAAACAATTGTAATAGTTCATCTGACCAGTCTAGAGACCGAATATCGAAAAGCTGGCAACGTTGAGCATTACTATGATCTATAAGGATTTTTTTTTCTTTAAGCAGGTGAAATATTAAGTAGCTGGCCAACGGGGAAATACACAGTTGTTTTTCTTTGGCGGCTTGTTTCACCTGGTTATTATTTTGAAGAAGCCAGTGTATTTTACCCGCGGAATAATGGGCTGAGAGGGGCAGGCCAGTGATTTTTCTAATGTTTAATGCAGACGATGCGAGGCTATCTATAAATGGTTGGGAGCGAGTGTCTCGCCAGCTTATAGAGGGTGATAAGGTCTTTCCACTGGTTTTATGCCAGGCAACAACGGTTGATCGTTGTGTGCATAAACCAGCATATTTAATATTATTACTGAATTCGGGTGGAATATTAGTCAGTAAGCTCTGAACGGAGTGCAGGATTTCTTCCCCATTATGTTCAAAAATACTGAGTCTGGTAGTTTGTTCAGGTGAGTGTGTAGAAATATTTTTAGATGTTAGGTATACCAGCTCACCTGTTTCTGAAAACAGGGCGATGCGGCTGGCATGGGAGCCCTGGTCAATGACCATTGTTAAGCTTGAGCTGTTGAAATTGTTCAATGACATGTGTTTAGAAATAATAGAGAAGTTTTATTGGCAATTAAAGCTTATTTTGTCTAAATAACATTGAATAATGAGGCTCGATCTAAATATAAGTTAATGTTAATATAGCGCAAGTAAACTCGGGATGGCCGAAACAGGTAAACAGTGTAGTTGTATGTTGCTTAGGGTTTCATCCGCCCCTCATCCGAATGTTTTATTGATATTCGAGTTAATCTACTAATCGGGAGATAAGCCTGTGGCAACGATTGAATTAAATGAAGAAACATTAGAAAAAACGGTCGTAGATAACGATATTGTAATTATTGATTTTTGGGCTGAATGGTGTGGGCCCTGTAAGTCATTTGCACCGATCTATGAGGAGGTTTCAGAGAAGCATCCCGATATCGTGTTTGCCAAGGTTAATACTGAAGAGCAGCAGGCAATAGGGGCGCACTTTCAAATTCGTTCCATTCCAACCCTGATGATTTTTCGTGAGCAGATTGTATTATTTTCAGAGGCAGGTATGTTGCCAGCATCTGGTCTTGAGCAGATTATTCAGCAGGTGAGAGAGCTTGACATGGATAAAGTTAAGGCTGAGATTGAGGCGTCACAGGCAGAAGCTGGGCAAAAAACACAGTAATTGCTAATTCGGTTCGAGTAATTAGCAAAATTAAAAACGAAATGGGCACCCGCTAACGCTAAGCAGGTGCCCTTGTTATTATAAAAAACCTAGTTTAATTGAGTTCTATCACTGGTCGGCTTCCATTCCGCAATCCAGGTTTCGACCTTGTTTAGAGATTGTATTGATAGATTGCTCTGTAAGTTTTCATAGAGTTGCTGGCGTTTATTATGAATAACTTTGGCTAGTTGCAGGTTATTTTTTGAGGCCAGGCTCAACCATTTATATGCAAGCAGGTCATTCTTTTCTACGCCTTTTCCCCGTAGATACATGTTGCCGAGCATATGTTGAGCTGAGCTCCAGTTTTGTTCTGCCAGAGATTTAAACAGGCTGGCCGCTTTTTCAGCTGATTTCACCGTGCCATCTCGGCCAAGTAAATAATTTAATGCCTGTTGGTAAATGACGATCGGGTTAGCCTGATCAGTTGTTTTCGCTGAGGTGTCAAGATCAGTGGTTTGAGTTGTTATTTCAGCATTGGCATAGAAAGAGCCCAAAGTTAACATTAGCCACATTAAAAGACCTGAGGTATATTTTATTTTAGACAGCATAATTAAGCATCCATTGACAAAGTTAAAATTAGCCTGTCTCCCTTTAAAACTGTGCTCAAATGATTTTCTGTGAGTATTTGCTTCCTTGCTCTTTTGTCATTTTATCTGTCCACCCAAACGTGTTACCGATATGGTGCAGGTAACCGCTGACTGGAGCATGAAGTATTCCATTTTAAGAAAAAATTCGAATAATCAATTGTTTATAGGAATGCCTTAGCAGTCAGGATTAAGTAAGTGTAATTAATACCTAACCTGGTATTTTGTTGTTTTTATTTTTTTACATTAAAAACAATAGTTTGAGAGCGGTATGGTGTGTGACGGATTATTTTACATTTTTAGTGAAAAGAGAGAGTCTAGTTTATTTGTCCATTAAAAACAAATAGATACAAGGGGTGGGTTGTCGATTATGTTTACATAAAGATAAAGGCCGCTAGTTATAGCGGCCTTTATCTATTAGAGTAGATTAATTAATCGCATGGGTGGTTTACTTAATTTTTTTAAGCATTTTCAGGACATCTTTGTCCCACTTTATAGAAAACTGCTTGCGAATTAAATCCTTGTTTAGCTCTATGTCGATAAGCACCTTATTACGTTTCTCAACTTGAGCAATTTCGGCATCAAGTTGCTTAAGCTCGGCTTTCAGTTGCTTAAGCTGGTCACCGGCATTAATGGGCTTAACCGCTTTCTTTTTAGTTGCGGGTTTTTTTGCCACTTTTTTCTTTACCGCTGCTTTTTTTGTTGCGGCGGGTTTAGAGGGAGCGGGCGTTACTTTTTTTACGGGTTTCTTTTTAGCAGGGCTTTTTGCCGCTACCGCTTTCTGGCTGATCGGTTTTTTAGCGGTAGACGACTTGGGTTTGCTTGTTTTTTTAGTCACAGCAGGTTTTTCTGCAGCGGATGTTTCTTTAATCGCTTTGTCAGCTACAACAGGCTTTTTAATCGGTGCTGGTGCTGGAGCGGAAGCGGCTGTCGGAGTTGGAGCGGCTTTAGCCGGTTCGTTAACAGCTTGTGTTGCGTTCTGGCTTGTTGCCTGAGTTGTAGGAGCAGTCGTCGTAGGCCTGGTCGAGCTTATGCTGGTGGCAGGTCGAGCGCTCTTTAAAGCAATTTGCATGGCAGAATAAATGTCTCTAATTTCACCTTTGCCCTCTACGACTGAGAGCTTGTTCTGGTTTTTGTAAAAATCAACTACCGGTTGAGTCTGTGTTTCGTAAACCCGCAGGCGTTTGCCAATGGTTTCTTCATTATCATCTGAGCGGTGGTGTAATTTGCCGCCACATGAATCACATTCTTCATCTAAAGTCGGTGGATTAGTAAAGGTGTTGAATACTTCTCCACAATCTTCACAGGTTAATCGTCCGGTGAGGCGTTGCATTAGAATGTCAAAGTCAACATCAATTAAAATTGATTTTTGAATTGGCATAGACATACCACTAAGCAGTTCGTCTAGTGCCTCGGCCTGTTCTACATTGCGTGGAAAGCCGTCCAGAATAAAGCCATTTAGTGCATCGGGGCTGCTCAGGCGTTCACGAATCATCCCCAGAACCAGGTCATTAGGAACCAGCTGTCCCGCATCCATAATGGTTTTGGCCTGTCTCCCCAGTGGAGTCTGGGCTTCTACCGCAGCACGTAGTAAATCACCGGTTGAAATTTGTGGAATATTCAATTTATCAACTAATAGTTTGGCTTGTGTGCCTTTACCAGAGCCGGGTGCTCCAAGTAGTACGAGTCTCATATCCTTTTTCTCCCCACCATTACAGGTTGTTTTAAGGATTATTATTGTCAATAGCAACGAATTGTAATCAATGCGCAGAAGATGTCGAGTATTCTCTGGTGCGGCTTCTTGATATAATGCCTAATTATTAGAAAAAACTCTAATATGCTGCAATATATAAGGTAAAAAATTTATGAATCTTGATAATCTTTCTCTGGGGGAAGATGTACCCCGTGATATCAATGTGGTCATTGAAATTCCATCCCATGGATCACCCGTAAAATATGAGGTTGAAAAAGACAGTGGCACTTTAGTGGTGGATCGGTTTATGGGAACCGCGATGTTTTATCCCTGTAATTATGGTTTTTTACCCCATACGCTTTCTGAAGACGGGGACCCGGTTGATGTATTGGTTGTGACGCCTGTGCCGCTTATTTCGGGTTCGGTTATTCGTTGTCGCCCCATAGGTATGCTGGAAATGTCCGATGAAGCCGGTGAAGATCATAAGGTACTGGCAGTCCCGGTACAACAACTAACAAAACTTTATGATGATGTGCAGTCACCACAAGATTTACACGACGATATGCTAGACCAGATTACGCACTTTTTTGAGCAATATAAAGCCCTGGAGTCGGGTAAGTGGGTGAGGGTAGAGAACTGGGTGGGTGTTGAACGTGCCCATGAAGAGATTCTTACCAGCATAGAACGTTACAATAATGATTCTGCATAAGCACTTTAAATGAATATTCAAGGCTTTGTTGTTTACTAGATGCCACGTCGTGCGGTCATTAAAAATCATACACTGGAGGCGCAGCTGTTTAAGCGGCGTACTCTGGTGGCCGTGGTATTTAGTGTATTAATATTGCTGGTACTATTGTCGCGCCTGGTATATCTGCAATTTTTCGAATTTAGTCATTTCTCCTCACTATCAGAAAATAACCGTGTTCGTCTGTCTCCGTTAGTGCCTAATCGTGGTCTTATCTATGATCGTAACGGCGTGGTGTTGGCTGAAAACAGGCCGTCCTACCAATTAGAGCTTATTCCCGAACAAATAAAAGATATTCAAAAAACATTGCTTGATCTGGGTGAAATTGTAGCTTTGGATGAGGATGTATTGAAGCGCTTTCACCGTTTGTTGACGCGTAGTCGTAAATTTGAGGGTGTGCCGTTACGCACCAAGCTATCTGAAGAGGAAGTGGCCAAGTTAGCGGTGAATCGACATCGTTTTCCAGGTGTGGAAGTTAAGGCGCGGCTAGGCCGATATTACCCATTATCTAAAAGCATGGCTCATGTGGTCGGGTATGTGGGACGAGTTGATGAGGATGAATTAAAGCGTGTAGATGAGACGAACTACAAAGGCACAACGCATATTGGCAAGACTGGGCTAGAGCGTTACTATGAAAACCAGTTGCATGGCCTGGTGGGTTATAAAAATATTGAAGTTAATGTTCAGGGTCGTGAACTGCGTATGCTGGACAAGATTCCACCGGTACCAGGAAATAACCTTTGGTTAACCCTGGATGCACGAATACAAAAAGTGGCTGAGGACGCATTACAGGGTTTTAACGGTTCGGTAGTGGTAATGAAACCACATACGGGAGAGATACTGGGTATGGTGAGTCTGCCCTCATTTGATCCAAATTTATTTGTGCATGGTATTAGCCATAAGAATTATAAACGTCTTCGTGACTCACCCGATCGCCCCCTGTTTAATCGTTCAATTATGGGGCAATATCCCCCCGGCTCAACAGTAAAGCCGTTTGTTGGTCTGGGTGGCCTGGAAACTCGATCAATTGGCCATAAAGAGCATATTAACTGTATTGGTCACTATCTGTTGCCAAATGAAGAGCGAAAATATCGCGACTGGAAAAAAACAGGGCACGGTCTTGTTGATCTTAATAAATCTATAGAGCAGTCCTGTGATGTTTACTACTATGAGCTGTCTTATCGCATGGGTATCAATCGCATTTACAGTTTTTTGCACCAGTTTGGCTTTGGTGAAAAAACAGGCGTTGATTTACTTGGGGAGCGCTCAGGATTGCTGCCATCAAGAGAGTGGAAGAAACGAACTAAAAATAAAATCTGGTTTCCAGGTGAAACACTTATTACCGGCATTGGCCAGGGTTACATGTTAACAACTCCGTTGCAATTAGCGAGTGCTACATCAATACTCAGTATGCGCGGGCAGGTATATCCGCCACATTTGTTATCACAAATTGAAATACCGGGCAGTGATGAAAAAAATAAAATAGACTGGCCTCTACGGGAAACATTTAAACTTAAACGAGAAGCTAACTGGGGTCATTCTATTGATGGTATGGTGAGTGTGTTGCATGGTTTAAGGGGCACAGCGAGAAGGTCTGGCATAGGTCTGAATTTTAAAATGGCAGGTAAAACCGGCACTGCCCAGGTTTTTGGTATTGCTCAGGATGCGGAATATGACGAAGAAACCATTGCTAAAAAATTACGCGACCATGCCCTGTTTATAGCCTTTGCCCCCTATAAAGATCCCAAAATTGCGGTAGCAGTTATTGCTGAAAACGGTAGCCATGGGAGCAGTGTAGCAGCACCGATTGCGCGCAAAGTGGTCGATGAATGGGTGCGTATTAATAAAGGAAGTCTCCCTAAATGAATAGCATTCAGGATAAACATTATTACCCAAGTTTGAGCATGCGGATTATGCGTGTGTTGCACCTGGATCATATATTGCTCTTTGGAATTGGCGTTTTACTGATGGTTGGCCTGGTCGTTTTATACAGTGCAGGTGATGAGTCTATAGCATTGATACATCGACAGCTTACTCGCATAGTCCTGGCTTTGGTGGTAATGCTGATTGTTGCGCAAATACCTTCATCAAGCATGCGTTTCTGGTCGCCCTGGATGTATATAGTCGGGGTAATATTACTGGTGCTGGTGCTGGTAATGGGGGACGTGGGTAAAGGTGCGCAACGTTGGTTGGATTTAGGATTTATACGGTTTCAGCCATCAGAAATGATGAAGTTGGTAACCCCTATGATGATTGCATGGTACTTTGCTGAAAAGCCTTTGCCGCCCTCGTGGAGCACCTTGTTTGTGGCAGCGGTATTAATACTCGTGCCAACATTTTTAATTGCCAGGCAACCGGATCTTGGGACCTCATTACTTATATTTGCCGCTGGTTTTTTTGTATTATTTTTAGGGGGCTTAAGCTGGCGGCTTATGATCGGTTTGAGCGTATTAGCCGCTTCCATGTTGCCGGTAATGTGGCACTTTATGCACGATTATCAACGTGGGCGAGTGATGACTTTGCTAGATCCCCAACGCGACCCACTAGGTGCGGGCTATCATATTATACAGTCACAAATAGCCATTGGTTCCGGTGGGGTTTACGGGCGAGGCTGGCTGAATGGCAGTCAGTCTCATCTCAATTTTTTGCCTGAGCAATCAACGGACTTTATATTTGCGGTTTTTGCGGAAGAATTTGGCTTGCTTGGAGGTCTATTTTTACTGGTTCTCTATGGGTCTATTATAATTCGGGGGCTAATGATTGCGGTGCATGGGCAGGATACTTATGCTCGTCTTCTTGGTGGTAGTTTAAGTCTGACTTTTTTTGTTTATTTATTTGTGAATGTGGGAATGGTAACAGGTATTCTGCCAGTGGTTGGGGTACCATTACCCCTGATTAGTTATGGTGGCACTTCAATGGTAACGTTAATGGCGGGTTTTGGGATGTTAATGTCGATAAACTCCCACCGAAAGTTATGGTCCAAGTAGATTGTTTTTATGCAAATTATAATTAAGATGTATTTTTTTCAAGTTAACATATACACATAAAGAAACTAATAAATAAATATGAAAATTCAGACAATATTAAAAAAACGTTGGGCACTGATGTTGCTCCTGTGTCTACTGCCAGCAATGGTTAGTGCTAACTACAGCCAGCGAAAAGATGTGCAGCAGTTTATTGCAGAAATGCAGAAAGAGCATGGTTTTGATGGCAAGCTTATAAGCAACTGGATGGAAGGTGTTATCCAGCAAAAAACAGCGCTTGAAGCCATTTCACGTCCTGCGGAAGGTGTATTAACCTGGGGCAAGTATCGACAGATATTTCTTACAGGTAATCGCATAAGCAAAGGGGTGCAATTCTGGAAAGATAATGCAGAGTTATTAGCCAGAGCTGAAAAAGAATATGGAGTATCGGCAGAGTTTATAGTTGCCATAATCGGTGTCGAAACCTATTACGGCAAACGTGCTGGAAATTACCCCGTTCTAGATGCATTAACTACTCTGGGTTTTGATTATCCTCCACGAGCTAAGTTTTTTCGTAAACAGTTAAAACATTATCTGTTGATGGTGCGTGAAGAAAAACTCGATGTAAAAAAACTAACGGGGTCATATGCAGGTGCAATGGGTATGCCTCAGTTTATTCCCAGCAGCTTCAGAAGTTATGCGGTAGATTTTGATGGTAATGGTGTGCGTGATTTCTGGACTAGCTCAGCAGATCCAATAGGCAGTGTGGCCAATTATTTTAAAAAACACGGCTGGAAAAGAAATCAGCCGGTGGCAAGTCGTGCTTCAGTAGAAAAATCATCAGAAAAACTGGCAAGTAAAAAAATGAAACCCCATAAAAGCGTGGCAGAATATAAACGTATGGGTGTAAAGCCCGTTGATCATTTTAGTGATTCGGCACAGGCAACCCTGTTGAAGTTAAGTGGCAAAAAAGGCGAAGAATACTGGATGACACTGAATAATTTTTATGTCATCACCCGGTATAATCACAGCCCCCTGTACGCAATGGCGGTATACCAGTTAAGTCAGGCGGTGTCTGAAAAATACCATGCACAGTTAAATGTCAGTAATTAAGCAATTCTATACGGTTTCACTATTTGTATTAAGCTTAAGTTTATTAGGTTGTGTTACTAGTGGCGATAGTGCGCCGGTTAATTACACGCGAAATGATACGCCCGATGCGATTCCCGCAAATGAACCTCTAAGCCGTTATGGTAATATGCCAAGTTATACCGTACGGGGTAAAACTTATCATGTACTTAAGAGTTCGAGTGGTTTTACTCAAGAGGGAATAGCCTCATGGTACGGTACAAAATTTCATGGCAGAAAAACCTCCAGTGGTGAACCATATAATATGTATGCAATGACCGCAGCGCATAAAACATTGCCCTTACCAAGCTACGTTGAAGTGACGCATAAGGGGAATGGTCGCAAAGTGATATTAAAGGTTAATGATCGAGGACCTTTTCATGAGGGTAGAGTTATTGATTTGTCCTATGCCGCCGCGCGAAAGCTGGGGATTTCTGCAACGGGTACCGGACCGGTTAGTTTGCGTACGATAAATACCTCTGCGCTAGATTTAAAAACTAGTGAAGTTGTATTGCCTGAGGCAAAAAACAAAGATGGTAAAATACACGTGCAGGTTGCCGCTATGGGCACTGAGTCAGCCGCAGAAAAAATGGCCGATAATTTGCGTGATAAAAATATTGCCAGTGTGCGCGTGTACGTTATTGAAAATGATGGGGAAAAATTATATCGGGTCCGAATAGGGCCTATCCCCAATGTTGATCTGGCGTATCAGGTTATTAATGAACTAAATGAAATAGGCTTAAATGCTGCCCGGGTCATTGTAGACTAAATATTTAAGCAGGAAAGTCGGTATTAATTCTGCAGATTTTTCAGACTTAAAGTAACAGGTTAAAAATTATTAAGATGAAGAGAATATTCATGAAAACGTTTTTTATTTCGCTAACATTACTTCTAAATTTAATATTCGCAGTAGTACAGGCATCTCCCGTGCCTTCCCCTCCAGAGTTGGCCGCAAAAAGTTTTCTTCTGGTTGATCTCAATAGTGGTCGTGTTTTGGCAGAAAAAAATATCAATAAAAAAGTTGAGCCCGCAAGCATAACTAAATTAATGACAGCGTATGTTGTTTATAAAGAGATTGAATCAGGGCGTTTAAGCTTGGAAGAAGAGGTCATCATTAGTAAAAAAGCCTGGAGAATGAAGGGCTCAAAAATGTTTGTTGAAGTGGGCAAAAAGGTTTCAGTTGAGAAACTATTGAAAGGCCTGATTATACAGTCTGGAAATGATGCGACAGTTGCATTGGCAGAACATATTGCGGGTAGCGAGTCTGCCTTTGCCGATTATATGAATCAGTATGCGCAAGAGCTGGGCATGAGTGATACAAATTTTGTAAATGCGACTGGCTGGCCAAATAAAAATCACGTAACAACAGCCACTGATCTCGTGAAGTTGGCAAGTGCAATAATTAGAGAGTTTCCTGAGCATTATGAATGGTATAAGGAAAAAGAATATACGTTTAATGGCATTAAGCAATACAACCGAAATAAATTATTATGGCGTGATAAAAGTGTAGATGGTTTTAAAACGGGTCATACTGAATCAGCAGGTTATTGTCTGGTGGCTTCGGCTAAACGAAAAGATATGCGTTTAGTATCAGTTGTGTTAGGTACAAAAAGTGAAAAGACCAGGGAGAATGTTAGTCAGTCATTATTAAGCTATGGTTTTCGTTTCTATGAAAGTAATAAGCTATATAGTGCGGGTGAATCCCTTAACACGGCACGTATCTGGATGGGTGCCAGTGAGAATTTGAATCTGGGTTTAGGTGAGGATTTATTTGTAACTATTCCCCGTGGTCAATATAAAAAACTTGATGCGGTAATTGATATTAATAACGATATTGAGGCTCCTGTCAAAAAAGGCCAGCAGTTAGGTGTTGTAAGTATTAAACTGGAGGGTAAGGAAATTATTACACAGCCATTAATTGCATTACAGTCAATTGATGAAGGTAGTTTATGGCAGCGTGGAAAAGATCGAGTTATTCAGTTATTTCAATAGTAAGTAATTAAAGAAAAAGATAACGCTGGTGTTATCTTTTTTCTGTCTTCAAGGCTAGGTGTATAGATAATGTCTAATGTTTATTTAAATGGTGAATATCTGCCACTTGATCAGGCAAAAGTTTCTGTAATGGATCGAGGTTTCCTGTTTGCCGATGGGGTGTATGAGGTTATCCCTGCTTATGGTGGTCGATTATTACGTATGCAGGAGCACATGCAGCGCTTACAAAATAGTCTTGATGCTATTCGTTTACAAAACCCGTTATCAAACCAACAATGGCAGGAAATTATAGAAAAATTATTATCGGATAACCCCAATACCGGACCAGGAGAAGATAAGTATGTTTATCTTCAGGTTACACGCGGCGTCGAAGCAAAACGTAATCACGGTTTTCCTAAAGAGGTAAAGCAGACGGTGTTGGTGATGGTTAATGAATTGCCATCGGTAGATAAAGATGAGTTACGTGCAGGCGTGTCAGCAATTACCCTGGATGATATTCGCTGGAAGGCCTGTAATGTAAAATCAATTTCCCTGTTAGGGAATATTTTATTGCGCCAACAGGCTCATGATAATAATTCGGCTGAAGCTATTTTAATTAATGAGGGACTGGTCACAGAAGGTGCTGCAAGTAACGTTTTTGCGGTGTTTGACGGTGTCATGGTTACACCACCAACCGGTTCACGTTTATTGCCCGGGATTACCCGTGACCTGGTGATCGAGCTGGCTGCTGAAAATAATATTCCCCATGAAGAGCGTGACTTTACTGAGCAGGAGTTGTTAGCTGCTTCAGAAATATGGTTTACCAGCTCCACGAAAGAAATATTACCGGTTGTCGAACTCAACGCAAAGCCCGTTGCAAATGGCCAGTCTGGCCCCATATGGGAAAAGATGATTGATATTTATCAGGACTATAAAGTAAAACTCAGATCCGGTGAATCGAGTTAGTGGTATAGAACAATGAGCCCAAAAAAAACAGATACAAAAGATATATTTTATGATGACGAGCAGGAAACCCTGTTTAAGTTCCCCTGTGAGTTTCCAATTAAAGCAATGGGAAAGGCCGGTGATGAGCTGGAAATTGCTGTGTTAGAAATTATAAATCGTCACGTTGAAGATTTAGCTGAAGGGGCCGTTAAATTTAATCAGAGCCGTAATGGTAAGTTCACCAGCATCACCATTACTTTTACAGCACATAGCAAAGATCATCTGGATAAAATTTATATTGATCTGACTGCATGTGATCATGTTTTGTATTGTTTGTAAAAGAAAACGCCAATGAATGCAATTGGCCGCAAATGGCCGCAAATAAAAAATAATATTTGCGTTCATTTGCGGTTTTCGCGTTCATTAGCGTTTTCTTTTTCTTTATAATCAAAATGCATCAGTCCTTAAACCAATTTGCAATTATCAGATATCTGGGTGTTAAAGGTTATGCTGATACGCTAGCCGAAATGCAGCAATTCAATGCGCAGCGAAATGAAAATACAGCAGATGAAATCTGGTTGTTAGAACATTCCCCTGTTTTTACACTGGGTACGAATAGTAAACCTGAACATCTGCTAAATCCCGAAGGTATATCCGTAGTGCAGTCCGATAGAGGTGGTCAGGTTACCTATCATGCGCCGGGTCAGTTAATTGCTTATATATTGATCGATGTGAAGCGAAAAAATATGGGGGTGCGGAATCTGGTTACAGCGTTGGAAACAGCAGTCATAAAGTTTCTGGCTAAACTGGGTATAGAAGCTAGCGCCGATCCAAAAGCGCCAGGCGTTTATGTTGACGGTGAAAAAATAGCAGCGCTTGGTTTAAGGATTAAACAAGGCGGTTGTTATCATGGGCTTAGTTTGAATGTGGATATCGAGCTTGCTGATTTTGATAGAATTAATCCCTGTGGATATCAGGGTCTCAAGGTAACCAGTTTACAGAAACTGGGTGTGCATATGGGGATGCAGCAGGCGACATGGAGATTAATGAAGGAATTATGCCTGCAATTAAATATTGTTAACATTAGCGAAAAGAAAGTGGGCGAGAAATAACATGAGTAAACAAAAAGCATGAGTAAAAATAAAGTAGTCGCGGGTGTTAAACAAACGGGTGCAGAAAAAGTTGCCCGCATCCCGGTAAAAATAGAAAAAACCGAAAAAATGTCTCGCAAACCAGAATGGATTCGCGCAAAGGCGCCTACCCATCCTAATGTTAAGCGCCTGAAAAAAATTCTCCGTGAACAAAAATTGTTTACCGTATGTGAAGAAGCTTCCTGTCCAAACTTAGGTGAGTGCTTTGGTCACGGTACTGCTACCTTTATGATTATGGGAGAAATTTGCACCCGTCGTTGTCCATTTTGTGATGTGGGTCATGGCCGTCCATTGCCACTGGATACAGAAGAACCAAAGAACATGGCTGAAACTATTCAGGCCATGCAATTAAAATATGTGGTTATCACATCGGTTGACCGGGATGATTTACGCGACGGTGGTGCTGCACACTTTGTCGAGTGCATTGAAAAAACCCGCGCATTAACGCCTGTTATAAAAATAGAAATACTGGTGCCTGATTTTCGTGGGCGTGTAGAAGTAGCAATGGAATTATTAAAAACAGCTCCGCCAGATGTGTTTAATCATAACCTGGAAACCGTACCTAGATTATACAAAGAAGCCCGTCCTGGTGCCGACTATCAAGGCTCTTTAGATCTGTTAAAAATGTTTGGCGAAACCTGTAAAAATATACCAACAAAATCAGGCTTAATGTTGGGCCTGGGCGAAGAAAAAGAAGAAGTCATAGAAGTATTAAAAGATTTGCGTGCACATGGTGTAAGTATGTTAACACTGGGACAGTACCTGCAACCTACACTCCATCACTTACCTGTAAAACGATTTGTAACACCAGAAGAATTTGCAGAATATAAAGAGATCGCAGAAGACATGGGTTTTGAACAAGTTGCCAGTGCGCCGATGGTAAGGTCATCCTACCATGCAGATTTACAAGCGACAGGTGATTTCAAATAAAATCAAACACATAAGCCTATTCCAGATGGCGTAGGGGGGTGCATTCGCGCCCTCGGGCTAACACACAGATGAAAATTATTTAAAACTCAAACTTAACACCAATATGCGCACCATTATCTAACTCAAATTCTGCACTGCCTTCAAATTCGTATTCAATATTTCTGTAGCCCACATAGGCACGAGCACTGGGGGTTACTTCCAGCTCCATTGTTAATCCGAATTCACTGTACCTATCGGCACCGCTGAATGAGCTGATGCTGGGTGCATAGGCACCATTTACAACAAAGGCGATGGGTGTTGCTGAGGGTATGATGTAGCGAAGTTGTCCAGCTAAGGCTAAAGCACCTACTTCTTCATCAGAGTCATTAATGGCTAGCATCACAATTTTGCCGCCTACGCCAAACTGCAAGGCTTTGTTATTACCCGAAGGGTTACCGGTAACCATAATGTTTGCATTTATCTGGTAATCATCATTTTCAGTAAATAGCAGACCAAAACCAATATCTGCACCACCATAACCAAAGGTTGAAGATTCGGCCAGGTAGGTAATCTCAGCCATTTCATTTGCTAATTTAATGTCAAAGCCACGACCATGGCCTTGGCTGGAAATTGCCAGTAGAGTAATTGTAAAGGCTGTTTTTTTGAACATAGTATTTCCTGAATAAAAAGGTGTTGTGCGTCTGTGGATATCTTTTATCAGTTGCCCCTGAATGCCCTGAGCTTGCACAAGAGCATCATACACAATCTATAGGCGAAAAAAAACACAGCTCACTTATGTTTACTGTGTTTTTTAAATTAAGCTGACTTAGTTCAAACTAGTCGGCTTAACTATCCTAAGCCGATCAGTTATTAGCGTTTTTATTAGACAGTCTGGTAATAAATATTTTGAGGGTGATTGGCCTGGGCAAAGAAGAACCAGCGTTCAGCCAGCAGGCCAATATACTGAATTACAAATGCAGCAACCAGAACTTCAGTGCTGCCATTATTAATTGCAGCTGAAAGTAGTAGTAGTGGAACAGGGAATACTAAAATCATAAAAATGAATTTAATTGATTTTAGAAACATCGCTGTTTTACCATGAAAATATTCACGGGTATTAAACGAGCCACCCATAGCACCCTGTGCTTTTTGTTGAATTTTATTATGACGAATACCAATGGCTGACTGTATTGATGATTTATGTTTAATACGGCTATTTCTGAAAAGCGAAGCAGAGCGAGTAATGAAAACCACAACCGTTAATGCAATTGCCCATCCACCAAGAAATAGTGTTTGTTCTTTAAGGCCAAGGTAGCTAGCCAGTGCCGTTGCCAGTGAAAAACCTGAGGCGGTGCCAAACAAAAAGTAATTAATAACCGTTAGTGGGCTAGACCACTCCTGTAAAAATTTAATACAGGCATAGATCATTGCGGTACAAAGAAATAGTGCAAATGTTGCAATCACACCAAAGACACCTATAAACAGACTGGCGTTTAAAGTTACTTCACCCTGGGTTAAGGCGACACCGTCTAAACCAAAAAGATGAATAGCACCGTAAGCAAATACCGCAGCCATCATGGTGGGTAGTGCAATAACTTCACGTGACAACCAGGATGTTTTCCAGCGAGCAGCAGCACGCCATGCTCGTTCAGGGTGTCCTAAGTGAAAGAATGATGAAATCAGGCCACCCGCTAACAGTGCTAAAGAAATAACAGCGCCGATGCCGTAGAAATTGCTGTCGCCAATGCCGGGTAGCAGATCAAATTCAGAATATAGTTGTGATGAAAACAGTGCCAGGAATAAACCCTGTGCTGCACCGATTAATGTTGTTAAAAATATGACAGAAAATGCGGGATGCATACTTCTCTCCTTAGTTTGTTAAATTGTTTATCCAGAGCAGTGGGGACTGTAGGTGCGAATTTATTCGCACATCGAGTCCGCCATGCTGGTTTTTAGTGCGAATAAATTCACACCTACATACATTACGTTATATGAACGAGCTATCATCCAGAACCGGCGCATCAACAGGTTTGTGATGTTCTTTCTGTTCTTTATTAAGCGGATTATCAACACGAACCAGTTCGTCTTTATGGATGGTGATTTTGCTCTTACGACGTGGTAAGTAGTGGTTCGATGGCTGTGTACCCCATTCAGGCATTAGTTGGTAACCACCAGACTCACGAATTAATTCAGATACTTCTGAATCCGCATCATGCACATCACCAAACAGACGAGCATTCGTTGGGCAGGCTAAAACACAGGCCGGCTTACGTTCTGCCTCTGGTAAGGTTTCATCATAAATACGGTCTACACATAAGGTGCATTTTTTCATGACCTTCTGGTGTTCATCAATTTCACGAGCACCGTAAGGGCAGGCCCATGAGCAGTATTTGCAACCAATACATTTATCGTAATCAACTAAAACTATACCGTCTTCTTTACGTTTGTAACTGGCACCGGTTGGGCACACAGGTACACAGGGTGGCTCCTCACAATGCAGGCATGACTTGGGAAAGTGAACGGTTTCCGTTTTAGGAAATTCGCCTACTTCATACGTTTGCACACGGTTAAAGAAGGTACCGGTTGGATCTTTCTGGTAGGGGTTGTCATCAGACATGAAACCCGCAGGGCCAGAGGTGTTCCATTCTTTACATGAGGTTACGCAAGCACTACAGCCCACGCAAACATTAAGGTCAATAATAAGAGCTAACTGAGACATTATTTAGCCCCCTTTTGGTCAAACTTACCGGCAAAGAAACCCTGCCATTTACGGCGCAGGCTCATACCCGGTAAAACTTTCATTGATTCAAATTGTGGCAAGGTGTGATTCGCATCGTCTTCTGCTTTGTAAACACGTACACGTACGTCATACCATGCAGCCTGTCCCGTTACCGGGTCAGAGTTTGAGATGTGATCACCACATTCGTTCTTAGGTAATTCTTCGGCAATCAAATGATTCAGTAAGAAACCTTGTTGCGATTCATTGGCATCATCACTTAAGTTCCAGGCGCCTTTGGCTTTACCAACTGCATTCCAGGTCCAGATAGTGCCCGGTTCAACTGCTTCAGAGAAACGCGCCATGCAACGCACTTTACCGTGCATGGATTCAACATAAATCCAGTCGCCATCAGCAAAGTTATGCTTTTCACCTAATGATGGATGCACATGCATATAGTTATGCGCGTGAATCTGGCGTAACCAGGCATTCTGTGAATCCCATGAGTGATACATCGCCATTGGGCGTTGAGTCAGTGCATTAATAGGGTACTTCTGTTTATCCGTTAACTGGCCTTCTAATGTTTCTGAATAGAATGGCAGTGGATTAAAGTGTTCCTCAACACGTGCACGTAAATGATCAGGTGGCTGGCGACCAGGGCGTTTGCCCTGTGCAGCGAGTCTGAACTTTTGCAGCACTTCAGAATAAATATGAATATTAATTGGTTCATCGTAACGGGTTAGACGGTGATCCTGTGCCCAGGTTAAGTAACCCTGGTTCCAGTTACGCATGTATTGGTAAGACACCGGTAAGTGATACTGGTATACACAGTTATTCTTTTCGTACATTTCCCACTGGTTCGGATTCGGTTCACCTTTCATGAACTTCTCGCCACCTTTACCACGCCAGCCGGCGAGGAAGCCAATGCCAGAACCCGGCTCTGTTTCAAAGTTGGTTACAAACTCAGGGTAGTCACGGTATTTACGTGAGCCATCTTCATTAACGAAAACAGGTAGCTTCAAGCGCGAACCTAATTCAATTAAGACTTCCTGGAATGGTTTGCAATCACCCTTTGGTGGAACCACTGGAATACGTACTGAATCAACCGGGCCGTCATATTCTGAGATAGGACGATCCAGCATCGACATTACATCATGACGTTCAAGATAAGTTGTATCCGGTAGAACCAGGTCAGCAAACGCAACGGTTTCAGAATGGAATGCGTCGGCAACAATCAGGAATGGAATCTTGTATTCGCCGTCTTCATCTTTATCGTTCAACATGTCGCGAACTTCATTGGTGTTCATCGACGAGTTCCACGCCATGTTCGCCATAAAGATCATCATCGTATCAATTTTGTACGGGTCACCGCGCCAGGCATTAGTAATCGCATTGTGCATTAAGCCGTGAGCTGATAGTGGGAATTCCCATGAGAAACCTTTATCCAGTCGAACCGGACCGCCGTCGTTATCCAGGAATAAATCTTCCGGAGATGCGGGGAAGCCCAGGGGCATGCCACCTAATGGCGTATTTGGCTTAACGCCTTCCGGGCCTTTAGGTGTTTTCGGGCAAGGGGGAATTGGGCGTGGGAATGGCGCCTTATGACGGAAACCACCCGGACGGTCAATCGTCCCTAGAATAGACATTAATATAGACAGGCCACGAATCGTCTGGAAGCCATTAGAGTGAGCCGCCAAACCACGCATTGCGTGGAATGATACCGGGTTACCGGTAACAGATGCATGCTCACGACCCCAGGTGTCTGTCCAGGCAATGGGTAATTCGATTTTTTCATCACGTGCCACTATGCCCATTTCATGAGCCAGGCGACGGATAGTCTCTGCAGGAATACCGGTAACAGACGAAGCCCATTCAGGTGTGTACTCTTCAACAGATTCTTTTAGAAGCTGGAATGCAGGTTTAACCGGCGTGCCGTCTTCCATAGTGAACTCACCCATTAAGAATGGATCAGTGCCTTCGGTGTGTGTGCGCACAGCTTTGTTAGTGTGGCGGTCCCACCACATCTGGTTCTGGTGATCGAAACAGCCTACTTCAGGATCATTAATATCCATGCGGTAGAACATACCGTGCTGCTCTGAATTTTCGTCACAGTTAACCAGCTGGCCAGAGTTAGAGTAATCTTTAACGAATTCACGATCGTATAAACCGGTTTCAATTAACTCGCGCACAATCGCTAAAATCAAAGCATTATCAGTACCAGGCTTGATGGGTACCCATTCATCTGCTATTGCAGAGTAACCTGTGCGTACAGGGTTAATTGAAATAAAACGACCGCCGTTGCGTTTAAATTCAGACAGGGCAATTTTCATCGGGTTCGAGTGATGATCTTCCGCTGTACCAATCATAATGAACAGCTTGGAGCGTTCCAGATCAGGGCCACCGAATTCCCAGAATGAGCCACCGATAGAGTAGATCATGCCCGCAGCCATATTAACCGAGCAGAAACCACCGTGTGCCGAGTAGTTAGGTGTGCCGTAGTTCTTGGCGAACATACCGGTCAATGCCTGCATCTGGTCACGGCCTGTAATCAGAGTGAATTTTTTAGGATCAGTAGCACGAATATTTGCCAGGCGGTCTTCCATAATATCGAAGGCCTTATCCCAGGAAATTTCCTCGAACTCCGCATCACCACGCAGTGATCCTTTCTTACGCAATAACGGTTTAGTTAAGCGCGCAGGAGAGTACTGCTTCATTATGCCGGATGCGCCTTTAGCACAAATCACGCCCTTATTAAGCGGGTGTTCCGGGTTGCCCTGTATATAGCGTACTTCGTTGTCTCGCAGTGTTACGCGAATGCCACAGCGGCAAGCACACATATAGCAGGTAGTGTTTTTTGTTTCGATACGGCCGACCGGCTGTTTAGTCGCGTCGTGAATCACACTGGATGTCATGCTAAGGTCCTGTAATTAAATGTCGGACGATTATATTGATCGAAATCAATAAAGCTAATCAGGATTGTTAAGTTAATCATAAAATACTTATATAGCGCATTACTAATATTAATACTTAAAATAAATACGGTTATCGTTGAGGGTTAGAGGTATAGCATAGAAAAGAGGCTTTTACATATATGAAAGCTCGCTGTAGCAACGTTTCGCTAATTTACCCTGTTCTCAATATGGAATAAAGTGGCCTAAATCGTTGTTTTTAATTGCATTAATGGGGAGCAGAGCTATAGGTGTAATCACCGTTTTCCATTACTATCAGATAGAGTTATCACGACAAGCGGTTAAATAACCCTACATTAGTTAGTGTAGCGAATATGAGATTTTTCTTATACTATACGAAAATGGGTTGTTCTTTGATCAAGGCCAATGTTCGGTCTTATTCATTATATAGAATGACCTGAATCAAAATAGCTAGAATCGGGTCGTCTTCATGTGTAAATTACGGGACGAGGGACGTTAGGTAATGACAGAAACAGCACTAATAGATCAGTTTGGACGTAGCATTGACTACGTGCGTATATCCGTTACCGATCGTTGTGATTTGCGTTGCACCTACTGCATGCCAAAACACTTTAAAGATTTTCACGAGCCTGAAGAGTGGCTGACCTTTGACGAGCTGGAAAGAGTGGTCGGCGCATTCGCCAGAATGGACACACGCCGAGTTCGTTTAACTGGCGGTGAACCACTGGTTAGAAAAAACCTGCCACAACTTGCTAGCCGATTATCGGCACTACCGGGTTTAGAGGATTTATCCCTAAGTACAAACTGCACACGCATGGTTAAGCATGCGGATGAATTAAAAGCCGCGGGTATTAGCCGCATTAATGTAAGTCTCGATAGTTTAAATGCAAACACGTTTAAAGAATTAACCGGCGGCAAATTAGAAAAAGTGATTAATGGGTTAATGGCGGCAAAAGCAGCAGGCCTTAGCCCTATTAAGGTTAACATGGTGTTAATGAAAGATATTAATGATCATGAAGTAGAAAGCATGGTTGAGTTTTGTGCGAAACATGGCTTCACCTTACGCTTTATAGAAACCATGCCAGTTGGAGATATGGGGCGTAAAGCCACCGACAGTTTTGTAAACCTGCAAGAAATAAAACAACGTCTATCAAAAAGTTTTGATTTGGTCTCAGGTGTAATGCCCGGTGGTGGACCCGCACGTTATATGAATGTGCAGGGCACGGATATCAATATTGGTTTTATTACACCTCTATCACAACATTTCTGTGAAACCTGTAACCGGGTTCGCCTGTCTGTAGATGGCACCATCTATACCTGTTTGGGACAGGAAAATAACTTCGAGCTACGCCCATTGTTACGTGCGGGTGTTACGGATGAAGAGCTAGAACAGGCTATTCGCACAGCAATAGATTTAAAACCTGAAAAGCACGAGTTTAACGAAAAGCCTGAAAAAGTATTGCGTTTCATGTCATATACAGGTGGCTAAAAGATTAAAGACATAAACTTGGCGTAGGGGCATAGAGAGTGCAGAGTTTTATTTTAGGCTAGAACTTGATCTTTCAACGTACTATGTATCAAGTGCATCTCAAAATTATTCAAATTAGATATTATAATTTAAATAATTAACTACCTCTGCGGCAAGTTTTTTAAAGTCAAAATTCAAGAGTAATATTATATGAGTAAAGAAAACAGAGATGATGCTTTCTGGGAAATAACCGATGAATTTATCAAACTGGCAAATGATCAATGTGATGAACATAAAAATGGCAAAGTCAGCACATCTATTTTATTTTCAGCGGCACGTTTTAATTCGTTTATGTATGCGTCTACAGCCAAAGGTCTAGAAGGCTTTCAAAAAGACAAAGAAACGGCAATTGAATATCTAACTGATCAATATCGAAAAGTGTTAATAGAAAATTTAAGCGATTATGAAAAAAACTATAAAGATTATCTAGAGAAAAAATAAATACTTAAAGGTACTCAAATGCATGAACAACTCACATTTTATGATAAGACAGTAGATATAAATCTTTCTAATATAGCAGTTCAGCAAAATCAAAAGTTAAGCTCTATTTTACTGATTGAAATTCAAGTTTATTTTAGTTGTCTGCTGGGTAAAAGGCTGGCTTTTTATAGTGAAAAAGCGCTAGAAGGGGTATGGCAGCTTACTCCTGAAGAACTCCAGGGCGTGTTGAAAAATTCCCAGCAATTAACCGAGAAACTTTATATCCGGTTCAATACGGTAATGACTAAAAAGTGCCCGGTAGGTGATTACATCGGCCCCCCACCCGTAACCGATTTCAGCATAAAAAACCAGAAACCTTATGTACCTAACTGGCTGGATATAGATTATAAAAATGGGCAGTGGAGAGGCCAGTTTGGCTGGCATTCTAGTGACAAAACAAACAGCAATACCAAACAGATTAGGGGAAATGCCAAGGTTATGTGATTGAGCTGATAGCCGAGAGTTGTTAGTTATTAGTAAAGAGCATCGAAAAAATGCCAATATACGCTAATGATTTATATGTGAGCCTGCGGCGTACTAAACAATAATATATTTTATTTGCGTTTGTTCGCGTTCATTTGCGGTAGTCCTTGTTTTTTCAAAATAAAATCAGGATGCACCCGGTACCCCTCCCCTTAGCAATGCGAAAGAAAAACCTGGTGGACGTCATACTATAGTTTTTTATAATATGCGCTATTTATGTTGTTGAACAAGCCCTCTAACCGGTTCTTTCTATAAGCAAATATCTATTTTGTTTTTTTCTGGGATGTGTATTTTTTATTCATTACACTTTTTTGTAAGCAACGAAATTAGCAGTGCGGTGACTGCAAAAATAATCAGTAGTTTTTCATCTTTTGCTTGCACCAGACAAGAAATCGATGTGGATTTGGTTGACGGGGGAGGCAGGGTGGTGCGGGTGTCTTTTCAAATATCGGTGATGTGTGCATAGTGTGCGGTGGGGGTCGGGCTGGCATGGCCGAGTAAGTGCTGGATATGGCGTAGACTTAAGCCGCGTTCCAGCAGGTGTGTGGCAAAGCTGGAGCCAATTCCCAATAGTTTATCTTCTAACCCTTGGCGACGATGTTCATAACTTTTACCGGTATTGATATCGATACCACAGAGATAGGCTTTACGAACAAACCGTGACATGCAGTGACGATAGTACGGTGTTGCGGCGAGCTTATTTTCCAGGATCGGGATTAAATCAGCGCATTTATAAAAGTATGTTTTTCCATCCTGCGTTAATGTGAGATCGCGAGAAGCGCGATGTCCCAGCTTATGTCCCAGTCTTTGTTTCAGTGTTGAAATTCGGCGTGATACGGTGGCAACCGCTGATAACCTAAATGATGTAAGGGCTGAGTTAAAAAAATTAGCATTCAGGACTTAGCAAGAAGAGAATTGCCTGGTGTTTTCAATTCGAGAATCTGTGCAAACTCCAGGTATATTCTTTTTATGGGAGGCCTGGCAGGATAAAGCGGCTCTGGGCCTGCACCTTAATTTAAATGTCAAAGCACCTTACTTGCTCACGCTACAGTTATTTTACACATTGGTGGCCGCTCAAGGTGTGGTTATTAATATCTCGTCCTGCTTTTCTCATAGAATGTTAAGTGGGAGAGCGTCCACCGCTTATTCTCTTAGCAAAGGGGTAATCGATGCATTTACAAAGTTTCTGGCACATGAAATGGGTTAGAATGTCATTGCGCCAGGAGCAGTGAGTACAGCGCTGGTCAATAAGAATATGGTGCAATTTTCGTCTGAGCAGGTTAAAAATTTTAGTGAAATGATTAGCAATATCTACCCACGGTCACGTATTGGTGAGCCGAGTGATATCGCTGGTGCCGCCGTGTTTTTAATCTCTCAACAGGCAAACTGGAGGTCCGTGGGGTTATATAGTCGTGATCTGTTTGTGTCGTACTCCAGGCCAATGGTTAAGTAAAGTTATTAGGGGTTTGTTAATTGTTATAGCGTACACGGTAATATGAAAGCACTTGAAACACAGTGAGTGGGAACATGTTGTTATCAGTGTAAGTCAGGATCTGTTTAGGCCGCCTGATATGTAATGTCTGAATATGATGTGCTATGGTGTAAAAAGTATTTAAAGGATGAGTTGCATGAACGAACATGAAAAAATAAATTATGTAGAGTTTCCGTCTAAAGATATCCATAAAACAAAGGCGTTCTTTTTACAGGTATTTTCCTGGGAGTTTGAGGATTATGGGCCTGAATATACGGCTTTTTCAAATCAGGGTATAGATGGCGGTTTCTTTAAATCGGATAAGAATTCATTAACTGAGAATGGTGCGGCATTAATCGTTTTTTATAGTGATGACCTCGAAGCGACGCAGGAAAAGATAGTAAAATTTGGTGGCATTCTTATAAGGCCTATTTTTTCATTTCCTGGTGGGCGGCGTTTTCATTTTTCTGAGCCTGGTGGAAATGAGTTTGCTGTTTGGTCGGATAAGGGGTAAGGGTTAGTGATAAGTACATACTAAACCTGTTATCAGCTAATTTATTATTTTATTTCACTACTGTCCCGTTAAAAAAAATTAGTTTATGTTTAAAGTGCATTGCTATGTGATTAACGAACATTTCACTCTGATCGAGATACCCTCAACTTATGCCTCTAGTGGTTAACGGGGCAGCAGTGATTTTATTTAAGTATAAATCTATATAATTTTATAATTTTATAATTTTATATAGGGCCTTAAGGTATATAAATGTTAGTAAGAAAGGCAAAAAAATGATATCAAAAATATTGTATCAATTCTAAATAACAATAATTTTTCATCGCAAGATTATTGTAATAGTATTGACCATTTTAATGTTGTTGAAGTAAATGGCGTGATTGTTTCCGTTGGTTATTTAGAGCAATATACAACAATCGGTTTTTTTCGTTCACTTGCGGTCTCATCAAAGCATAGAAGTTGTGGTTATGGTAAAGCCATAATAAGCCATTAATAAAAAATGCTGCTCAGTCTGGCATCGGCTCTATATATTTACTTATTGAAATAGTCGAAAAGTATTTTATGAAATTAGGGTTCATTGTTATTGGGCGCGAAAAGACACCGATATAATAAAACAAACTAATCAGTATAGCGGTCTTTGTCCAGATAGTGCTTTAGTAATGCATTGTGAAATGTAGTTATAAATTAGCTCAGCAACTGAAAGTCGTTCTGTAGTGTTACAGCCTGTCACTCATTATTCTCGCTAGAAGTATGTGGGAATAACGAGATTTTCATCTTCATGTGATTTTTGTAAGCAATTTTAAAATAATAAATACGTTCTTTTTGTATTTTAAGTGCATAGCTATATTTAGCTCTTGTGTGGTTATGGTTGTCTGGATTTATTAAACACTATAAATACGATTGAACTATTGGTTTATGGTTTGTCATAAGGATTATTTAGTTTTTATTTTTCAATGTTTAGATATTTTTTTAAAAATTATTGCATCATTTAGTCGGGTGTTTTATAGCGTTAATAAGCCTATACGGAGCCAAAAAATGAGAACAATATCCATCATAATAGCTGCTATTGTCTTTGCAAAAGAAGCGCAATCATCAGGGCTTTCTTTGCCAACTAGAAAACTAAATGATATTGAGATCATTTATGAATACACTAGTGGTCGCTCATATAATGTTAAATTCGAAGAAGCAGGTGTTAGTTATCGCTTTCTAACAGGGTCAAAGCCTGAGAAGTGGTGGGGGGTTTTCCCTTATAAAGCTTTTGAAGTTGATAAAAAAATATTTTTAGCATCGTGGTTTGAAAAAGGTTATGGTGACTATGTTACATTATTGATTAATTTAAATAACAAGCTACTTTATGGTAGCGCAATTTTATCAGGGAAAACAGTTCATTTTCATGGGGCGAAAATTATTAAAGTCAATGGTGTAGTGAAACCGTAATATTGCTCGGTGGGGAAGATTGTATATGTTATTAGTGTTAAATTCTGATTTCATCTGAAAATATAGGCACAGTATTTTTATATAATCAATAGGAAAAACTCCTTTCTTAATTGATTGTCTCTTTTTATTAATTAAAAAATTAAATTAAATCCATTGATCTTGACTTTTGTGCACAAAGTATTATTTTGATAGTTTTTTATGTGGTCTACTATCTGGCGATTCTAGTTGTGTAGTCTCAATAAACATTTTGAGTGTAATTTAGTGGCTCTTAACTTCTAGTTAGCATGTTTCTGTAACATGAATGACATAATTTTAGGGTGAAAAACAATGTGTATTAGATATAAGTAGTTTGTTAATTATGATTGATGAAATAGCATAAAACATTAATGTTGTTTTTATTAAGTATCGAAATTTAAAAAATATATAATAATTAAGATTGCATTCCTAATAATGCAAAGTTGTTCGTATCACAAGGGAGTATTGTAATAAATGAAAAATAATATTGTAATTTCAGGCATGTCATGTCGATTTCCAGAGTCAAAGTCTTACCAGGAGCTGTGGAAAAATTTACTTTCCAGCAAAGACATGGTTACTGAAGACGATCGCAGGTGGCCAGCGGGAAGTTTCGAAATTCCTAAGCGATTTGGAAAAATAGATTCACCGCATCACTTTGACGCGTCATTTTTTGGTGTGCATGGTAAGCAGGCTGATAAAATGGATCCCCAGTTACGTCTTTTGCTCGAAGTCAGTTACGAGGCATTTATAGATGCAGGCATTGATCCGGTAAATTTAAAGGGCTCAAATACGGGGGTTTTTGTAGGTGCATGTTTCAGTGATATGAATGCAATCAATTCTAGTCATATTGAATCAATAACTGGTTATGAGAACAGTGGTTGCTCATTATCGATGTTTTCAAACAGGCTCTCTTTTTATTATGATTTTCATGGGCCAAGCCACACGGTTGATACAGCATGCTCTTCATCTATTGTCGCATTAGATGCGGCTATTTCTGCGCTTAATGAGGGTAAATGTGATTATGCTGTTGTAGGTGGTAGCAGTATGATATTTAGTCCGTCTGTCAGTCTTGGGTTTTCCAGACTTAAAATGCTATCTCCATCGGGCGCGAGTAAATCTTTTGATCAATCAGGGGATGGCTATGCGCGCTCGGAAGGTATTGCCGCTATCATACTGACAAGAGAATCACAGGCTAAACGTGTTCGAGCTCGAGTGCATGGCTCTGCTGTTAATAGCGATGGTTATACCGATAAGGGTATTACGTTTCCCAATGGTAAAGCTCAACAGGAATTACTGACTGCATTATACAAACGATGTGACATTAACCCGAAAGATGTCTCCTATATAGAGGCTCATGGCACTGGAACGGCGGCGGGTGATCCACAGGAAGTGAATGCAATAGAACAAGCCTTTAATGTTAAGCAACGCAATGCTGACTCACCTTTATATATAGGTTCCATAAAATCTAATATGGGTCACGCAGAAGGTGCTGCTGGGATGGCTGGACTTATTAAAGTTTTGCTTAGTATGGAACATGGCATGATTCCCGCTAACCTTCATTACTCGACACCTAATGAAAATATTGAAGCGCTACACAAAGGCACTATTAAGGTTGTTGATAAACATATGCAATGGAATGGGGGAATAGTCGGGATCAACTCTTTTGGTTTTGGTGGAACCAATGCACATGTAATTTTAGAAGGTGGTGTAAACCAGAAAACCACAAACAAACTAGATGACGATCAAATTATAATACCGGTTATTCCCTGTACTGCCAGAACGCAAAAAGTGGTTGATAACTTATTAGATGCTTACAGTGAGTTAGACCTGGAACCGGATGCTCTCAGGTTTATGCAGAGTGTAGCCAGTCGAAGTACGGAATCATTTCAGTATAGGGGATGCCTGGTGTCTAATTTAAACGGGCAGCCACATGATGGACAGATTTTTAAAGCTAAGGTAGTAGAAAATTCGCCAGAAATCTGGTTTGTTTATCCGGGGATGGGCTCGCAATGGAATGGTATGGGTGAGGACTTGATGTCGCACCCTGTGTTTTCAAGTTCAATTCAAACATTACATAATACGCTGGATGAAACTGAAATTAATTTGATTCAGTTACTGTCTAAATCTGAAAATGATCAATTTATAAAGCCCAGTAAAACCTTTGTTGCTATCACGGCAGTTCAGCTTGCATTAACTGATATGGCTAAAGCTTATGGCATTAAACCGACGGGTATTATTGGTCATAGTGTAGGTGAAATCGCATGTGCCTATGCAGATGAAGCTATTACAAAAGAGCAGGCTATTTTAGCGGCTTATTATCGTGGGATTAGCATTGAACAATGTCCGGAATCTAAAGGGAGAATGGCGGTCGCTCAACTATCATGGCAGGAGGCGCAAAAATATTGTACCGATAGTGTAACCGCAGCCTGTCATAACAGTGAATATAGCGTAACTTTTTCAGGTGAAGAAAATGCTATAAATTCTCTCGTTAAATTATTGAAATCAGAAGGCATTGATGTGAAGGAGGTTAACTCAACGGGAACTGCTTTCCATTCAAATTTAATTAAAAGTACGGCGCCAGTTCTTAATGAGTATTTATCTAATGTCATTACTCAGCCTAAAGAGCGTAGCAGTCGCTGGATTAGTACCTCTCGCGTAGAAAATGAATGGCAGGATGCACCCACATGCTCGGCAAAATATTTTGTTGATAATATGGTTAATCCGGTGTTATTTCACGACGCTTTAAAGCATATACCTGATAATGCAATAGTGGTTGAGCTAGGTCCGCATAGCTTAATGCGGGCTTCTTTGGTCGATTCTACAAACTCATCAATTTATTTAAATATGATGCGTCGAGATTATAATTGTAAGGAGACATTTTATAATGCATTAGCAAAAGCATATGTTTCAGGTATTAATATTGACTGGACGGGAAATCTTCCACAGCCATCTAGTCAAACATCACAAATTTCTTTACCTCAACTAACCGGATGGGATCATTCGTCATCCTGGCAAATACCTGATTTTGAGAAAGATATACTAAGATCCAATGCTGATTTTATATACAATATTGATCTCAGTAAAGATGAATACGGTTATTTCTCAGACCATAAATTAAATAACCACATTGTGGTTCCAGGGTTAGGTTATTTATACCTGGTATGGCAAACACTTGCGGAAATCAGCCGTGTTCCGTTAAATCAATTAAAAATTCAGTTTTCTGAAGTGCGCTTTCATCGAGCCACAATGATTTCAGAACATGGTTCAACTGATTTAAAAGTCAGGTACTTACCAACCACGCATAAATTCGAGGTAGTTGAGCGAGATGATTTGGTCGCCAGTGGCCAGGTTGATTTTGGCGATGAAATAATATTACCTAATGCAGCTAAACCTGAGGTAAATAAAAAAGAAAAATTGTGCTTTATGGACACAGCAGATATCTACAAAGAATTACGTCTGCGGGGTTACAATTATGGTCCTGAGTTTAGAGGTGTTAACAGGGTATCTACCGATGGCTGCTTTACAGATATCAATTGGGGAGGTAACTGGGTTACCTTTCTGGATTGTATGCTTCATGCTAGTGTCGTGCGTTTTGGGCGTGAGACTCTCATGCCGATATTTATACGCAAAATGACAATAGATCCTAATCTACAACCGGATCAAGGATTAATTGAATCTTATTCTGATAAATTTATAAACCGTCTTAGTTCTGAATCAGTGGTCATAGAAGGTTGCGAGTTAGATGTGATGCCGTCACCTCATCAGAAGGAACAGCCATTGTCATTGTCAATGGAATTTGTCGCTTTTAATGAATCAAACTGTATCATTCAATCATCAGATACTACTGCATTAGAATATACACAACTCATTAATTCATATGTATCAAAACAATTTTTTAAACTATTTGAATATGCTAAGAACAATAATATAAACATTCCTGAACATGTTGTAAAAATAAGTAAGGTACTAAGGCCTTCCCAATACCCAGATTACACCGATGAACAGTTTTCTAAATTCGAGGATCATCCGCGTGCTCATTTATTACGACTTGCAAAGCATGTCTATGGGCAACCTGAATACTTGTTAGATGATGCAATGCCATTAATTGTTTCTTTTAAGGAGTATGCTGACGGTTATAAATATGATATTGCAATGGCATTTTTGTTTAGTGACCGTTATCTGGGTAGCATGATTCAAATAGTAATGGAAAATATGGGTGCATCTCGTCCAGTTAATTTTTGTGAAGTAGGAACGGGGACAGGTGGGATTACTAAACACATACTTCCCTTTCTTCGGTCTAGTGAAGACAGGTATTTTATTACAGATATATCAAGTGGTTTTTTTATAAACTTGAAAGATGAATTTTCATCATATGATGCTGTTATAAAATATACGCCATGGGATATTTCAAATAAAGCCCCTGAAAGTCTCGGTAATAAAATGGACTTAATCACTGCAAGCAATGTTCTACATGCTGCACCTAATATTAAGCAAGCGTTGGGTAATATTCATGATTCTCTTGCTGACGGAGGATTTTTATTGCTTCATGAAGCGACACTTGGTTATGCATTTATTCTTGGTGTTTGGGGATTTATTAGTGATATTTGGGATTACGATGATGAACATGATAGATCTAATGGTGCCTTTTTATCGAAAAAACGCTGGTTAGAGATATTAGATGAGTGTGGTTTTGATGTGATTTCTACAAAAGATGATGGGCAACTTTTTACACTGTATCTTTGCCGAAAGAAACAGGCTAAAAAACTTAATAATATCATTATTAATGTAAATAAAATTGAGCAGGATTTACCCGTTATTCAGGAGAAATTAACTATTATCCGTGACGATGAAAATGCACGCTTATGGATCAATGGTGATAAACAATCAAGTTCGGGGCTAGTCGGCCTGATAAATTGCGCCCGAAAAGAAGGTGAGGGAGATCGCTTAAGGGCTATTTATAACGATAGTGATGAGATTATGAGCTTAGATAGCGTGAAAACTATTATTAATCATGATTTAGCAGTTTCTGTCTATCGTGATTCCCAATGGGGACGCTTTTGCTATCTTGATTGTCATAAAAATGATTATCATTTAACAGATAATGCCCATATAAATATTGGCACTAAAGGAGATCTTTCATCTCTTCATTGGGTAAGCTCACCTGATACTAACAGAGTAAATTTTGCATACAACGCATTTTATTGTGCGCTTAATTTCAAAGATGTAATGTTAGCAACGGGCAAGCTTCCAGCTAATGCTTTTAAAGGTTCTCTAACTAAATCATTAAGTGGAGAGTTTTCAGGCATATCACCGAATGGGCGTAGAGTGATGGGGTTTCTCAGTGAACCATTTTCCACAAAAATACAAATCAGTGAGCAGGCCCCACTATATGTTTGGGATATTCCTGATAGCTGGACACTAGAACAGGCAGCCACTGTACCCGTAGTTTATATGACTGCGTATCTTGCGCTTGTAGTGCGTGCAGATATAAAGCCCGGGCAAAGTGTCCTGATTCACTCCGGCACGGGTGGTGTAGGCCAGGCGTCAATTAGAATTGCACTTTCTAAAGGCTGTGAAATATTCACTACTGTTGGCTCACAGGCAAAGCGCGAATTGTTGCAATCTCTTTTCCCTGAAATCCGTTCAGATCATATTTACAGTTCACGTGATACTGATTTTGAAAGTGGTATTATGAATGTTACTAATGGAGAAGGTGTTCAGGTAATACTTAATTCCTTAGCCGATGATAAATTGCACGCAAGCCTGCGCGTGCTTTCGCGTTATGGGCAGTTTCTGGAAATCGGCAGATATGACATGACACAAAATACACCGGTTGGCATGCAGATGTACCTACGAGACGTAAAATTTAATGGCGTGGGTCTGGATAATGTAATGGGTGATGATCTAAGCTGCGTTAAAGTTATTTCTGATCTAATGAAAGAAGGTATTGCTTCTGGCACTGTAATGCCATTACAAAGTACTGTATTTAATCATGATCAGCTCGAAAAAGCATTTAGATTTATGGCTGCGGGAAAGCATACAGGCAAAGTGTTAATAAAGGTCAGAGATGAAGAATCAGACCTGGAAACATGTGTGAGTGCGATGCCAAAATTCTGGTGTGACAAAAACAAGTCATATTTAGTCACTGGTGGTCTGGGAGGCTTTGGTTTTGAATTGGCACGCTGGTTAATTGAGCGAGGAGCGAAACATATTACATTAACAAGCCGGTCTGGAGTTAAAAACGGTTATCAACAATATTGGCTTAATATCTGGAAAAATGAAGGCATATCTGTTGATATTAGTAATTTAGATGTTAGTAATTTACAACAGGCAAATTCCTTAATTACCCAGCTCAAAAATCCGCTTGGTGGGCTTTTTCATTTGGCAATGGTATTAGATGATTCATTTTTAATAAATCAGACAAGCGAATCATTTAAACGTGTCATTAGTGTGAAATATGATGCATGCAAAAATCTAGATGAACTGAGTCGTGAGCTATGCCCAGAACTAGATCATTTTGTTATGTTCTCATCACTCTCAGGAGGTTCTGGAAACTCTGCTCAATCTAATTATGGCTATGCTAACTTCGCTATGGATAGACTTTGTGAAACTAGAAAACATCAGGGCTTACCCGCACTCTCTATTCAATGGGGTGCAATCGGCGATGTTGGTTTTGTTAGTGAAAATAATGATTATGTAGATACAAAGGCTTTATTTAATAAAGAACAAAATTTATCTTCCTGCCTGAGTGTCCTGGGTAATTATTTGCAACAGGATAAACCAGTAGTTTCAAGTTATGTTCGCTATTGTGATATTTTTGATGATTCAGATAAAGATAACAAATATATTTTTGATGGAGAAAAGACTGAAGAAACCCTGGTGTTTTATATAAAGAATGTGTTGGGAATTACCGAACAGACAGAAGTCGGAGATGATATCAAGTTTAGTACTCTTGGTATGGATTCACTCATGGTGGTCGAAATCAAGGGGAAACTTGAAACAGATTATGACATTCGGCTCACATTGCCTGAAATTCAACAACTTAATTTCTCATCACTCAAAGAAAAGTTTAAAAACAAGCATAGTACCGATGAGTCTTCAGGCGAAAATAAAAATAACAAAAAGTCAGTTGTAGATAATTTAGACAAAGAAGTTTTTGAGTTATTTTCAGGAAATAGTAATGATAATGATATTATCTATTTCTTAAATGGCTTCGCCTCTGACCCTGTTTCAGTTTTAAGTGAATTAGATATTCCGAAAAATAACCGTGTTTATATTATTCGATATGGACACGCAGGTGACATGAATAAACTGGCTGATCTATGGGAACAACATATTCTAAAGCATGCTTCATCTGCAGATAAAATACACATTGTAGGATTCAGTACCGGAGCAACTATAATCCATAGGTTTAAACACATAAAGGATTTGTCTAATTTGCCAGTAAAAATTGAATATACGACTATTTCAACGCCTACGGATGAATTGTTTGAACCATTGAAGGCCTTTTCTGTAGAATCTATTGATGATATATCAGAGGAAGACGCAATGTCACAAATAAGAACATTTCCCTGGTTTGGAGATTTCAGTATTGTGAGTTATAGAGAAATGATTAATCAGGTTAAGTTTATTGTAACTGATCATTTTTACTCGAAAGACCTTTCAACTGTAGATAAAATAATCATTCCATCAGGTGATGAGCTTTGCTGGACACTGGATAAAGCCAGTACTATGTCATCCAATGTAGAGCAAGTAGAAGGTGTGCATGACCTGAGAACGATCCCTCTGCATGAAATTATGTTTAGTTAAATAACAGATAAGTAACTAATATGGTTCACATGTTTATAGTATATTGCTGATAATCCTACTGTCACGTTAGCATATTAAGGTGTCGTCATCCCCGATAAAAGTATTCGGGGATGACGGTTTAATTTATTATCCCTTCTTCTTTTGCTCTTCAATTTTTATGTCGTTGATAAATAAAAACCGAAAAAGCATAACGCACAAGGCTATATGCTTGCGAAGCGGGTTCTAGTGCTGTAAAAAGTATTATTAATTATCATTGCTGTCCCGTTAACAGCTAGAGACATGTGTGGGTGTCTGTCTAAGACCGTGTCTAAGACCGTCACCCGCATGGACGCGGGTGTCGAGCCACCAGGGAGGGTTTTACGGTGTGCCCTGTGATTATATGGCGGCAGGTGCCCCCAATTTATGTCTCGAACAGGATAAAATGAAAGTTAATCTAGCCACAATACGCATTAAACATAAAATCATTTCTGTTAACGGGACAGCAGTGATTAATTATATAAATGGTCTGTAATAGTAATATGAAATCAGTGTCTACTCGTGACAAACAACAAATCAGTGAAGGATATGATGTTGAAGCTGCTGATCATTTTATAATCAAAGATGGTGTCGAGTATTCTGGTACGCATTTGCTGATTGATTTATGGGGCGCTTCACATCTGACTAATCAGCAACTTATAGAAAAAACCCTGAGAAAATGCGTTGATAAGTGTAATGCCCGTTTATTGCATATTCATTTGCATCAGTTCACTGATACGGGGGGAGTATCAGGCGTAGCTGTTCTTGCCGAGTCCCATATTAGTGTGCATACCTGGCCAGAACGTTGTTATGCCGCATTTGATGTGTTTATGTGTGGTTCAGCAAATCCGCTAGTTGCGATTGATCTTTTAAAAGACGCATTTGAAGCTGAAAAAGTGAATGTAGAAGAGATTTTGCGTGGAAGCAGTGACAGTAAATAGTGGAGTAAACAGAATTTTGACACAGTCATTGCGTAAACATGACTTTGCCCTTTTTGCCATTATGGGTATTTTGGCTGGATGTGGCCTGATTTATGAGTATCTACTTTCCCATTATGCCGGACGAATTCTAGGTGCAGTTGAGCAGGTAATATTTGCCATGATTGGCATTATGATTGTCTCTATGGGGTTAGGAGCTTTTGCTGCACGTGTTTTTAAGTCTTATTTCAATGCCTTTGCCTGGCTTGAACTTTCAATTGCCTTAATCGGTGGTACCTCGATTTTAATTTTAGCGGCAACCACCGCTCTGGCAAATATATTCCCGCAATTGCTAATGGAAACCTTTTCTCTTCCCCCGGATCTGATACCCCGTGGAGGCATGATTAGCTGGGCACATAATATTGCATCCTTTATGCCTTATATCACAGGATTTTTCCTGGGTTTTTTAATTGGTATGGAAATACCCTTAATCGCCAGTATAAGGGAAACCTTGTATGGAGAGCATATAAAAAATAATACGGGTTCTGTCTATGGCGCAGATTATATAGGTGCTGGTATCGGGGCAGCTATCTGGGTGGCTTTTATGTTGAGTTTACCCCCCACTACGGCAGCCGTTATAACTGCCAGTGTTAATCTGGTTGTTGGTTTATTGTTTTATGTTTTATACAGAAAACGAATTAAGTTAGGCCTAATGGTCGTTTTGAGCCATCTTGCTGTCGCAGCTGCGATTGCTATTATTGCGGTTAAAGGCACAGAGTGGGATAACGCGATGGAAGACTTACTATATAAGGATAAAGTTATATTTAGTTATAACACCCAATATCAGCATGTCACGATAACAGAACGAATTATGGATCCCTTAAAGCCCAAAATTGTCTCCCTGTTTATTAATGGTCGCTCTCAATTTGCCAGTAATGATGAAATGATTTATCACTCAATGCTGGTCTCACCGGTTATGCATGCGGCAGCCCGCCATGACAATGTATTAATTATTGGTGGTGGCGATGGACTGGCATTACGTGATGTTCTAAGGTGGCAGCCTGAAGTGGTTGATTTAGTTGATATTGATAAAGATATAATTAATTTTTTTAAAGTGCCCCGTAAGGAAAACGGCGTAGTGATTAATCAGTCTTTAATAGATTTAAATAAAGGCTCCTTTAGCGATCCCCGTGTGAATACCTACTATGGAGATGCCTTTTTAAAGGTGGATATGTTAATACAACAAGAGCGATTGTATGATGTTATTATTGTTGACTTACCAGACCCAAGTCACCCTGATCTAAATAAATTATACTCTGCGCGTTTCTATGCGAAGCTTAAAAGCTTGTTAACCGGTGATGGTGCTCTGGTTGTTCAGTCCACTTCCCCATATCATGCAAAAAATACCTTTTTATCTATTGGAAAAACAGTAAAGTATTCAGGGTTTCTAAACGTAGAGCAATATCATCATAATGTTCCGAGTTTTGGCGAGTGGGGCTGGACGATTGCAACTAAAAATGGTGCCTCAGCCAGGCTTAGAATTGCTAAAAAAGAAGAAATAGAAGTGGATGATGGCTGGTCAACCATAGGTGTATTACTAGCTGCGTTTGAATTTAATAAACATTATTTTGATAATTTAGAAGGTATAAAAGTCAATAGAATCAACAACCAGGCGGCATATCAGTATCATATGGCCGATTGGCAGAAGCAACAAGGCACATTTATTATTAATAAATAGTTGACATATTATGTCATTAAGACATATTATGTCTTTACGCTGATTATTGGAGGAAATATGAGCAACGAGAAACTACAACAATTCATGAAAGAACTGGATGGCAATCTATTATCAGATGATGCAAAACTATCTGCTGAGATGTTTGATGATGAAAACTCGGTTATCTGTATCAAAGTAGAAGATAGAGAAGAGTTTCCAATCTATATGACGCTTGATGAGGGCCAGATTTTGTGTACCACACATTTATTTGGTGAGGATCAGGTCGATCAAAGTAGACGTGCTGAAATGATTGAAGATATGTTGATGTTGAATATCTCCATTCCATTATCTGCGTTCTCTAAAGTGGGTGGTCAGTATGTAATGTTTGGTGCTTTATCACCAAATTCAAGCACTGATGACCTGTTACACGAAATTGAACTGTTAAGTGACAATGTGCTCGAAGCCATTGATGCTGTATCAGAATTTTTAAAGGAGGCTGCTTAAGCCATGAGTATATTTAAAAAATTAATTACTGCGGTACGCGGTGGAGCTACAGAAGTTGGTGAAGCCATTGTTGATACACAGGCAATACGAATTCTGGAGCAGGAAGTGAGAGATTCTAAAACCGCTTTGAATGATGCCAAGACCAATTTGACGGCTATTATGGCTGAAAAGATGGGTGTAGATCGTAAGGTTAAAGATCTTGATGCAAAAATTAAAGAGCATGAAGGTTATGCGATGCAGGCCCTGGATAAAGGTGATGAAGCTCTTGCGACCGATGTTGCAACTAAAATTGCTGACTTTGAACATGAGTTGAATATTCAAAAAGGCATTCTCGATGGCTATGCTTCGAAAATCACCGCATTGAAGAAAATGATTCGCCAGACTGAGCGTAATATTCAGGCAATGGACCGTGAGATTTCGGTTGTGAAAACCACCGAGAAAGTCCAAAAAGCGAATGACCTGGCCTCTGCCAAGTTTTCGGGTTCGAACTCCTCTCTACGTAGCGCAACAGATTCGCTTGAACGAATAAAAGCACGTCAGCAAAAGCGTGAAGATCAGTCAGCTGCTGCAATGGAGCTAGAGTCAGAAGAAAGCGGTGGTGATCTGCAGGCACGGTTGAAAAATGCAGGTATTGTTGATTCTGGTAGCTCTGGTTCTTCTGTGCTTGAGCGGCTTAAGAAGCAAAAAGAGAAAAGTTAGGGCATGGGCTTTTTAAAGTCTATGTTTGGCGGTGGCGACAATGAGTCGCCACCGCGTAGCATTAAATCACCAAAAGACTTAAAAACAGGTGATATGTTAAAAATGGAATTTTCCAGTCAGGCTGTGATTTCAGGGCAGACTTTAAAGGTATCAGAACAGTTTTTTTATGATGTAAGTTCGGTTGAAAATTGTAAGACTGTGTCCGTTATGGAAGGTGTGGATAGACGTGTATATTTATCGTATAGCGCGGTAAATCCGGATAAACCACTGGAAGTTGCAGTTAGCGTTTTGCCTGAAACAATATTTAAGCTCTTTAAGCAAAGTAAATTTGTCGCCATTTTTGAAGAGCCAGATAATACCGATCACAGGTTGAACCTTAAAAAAGAGTTAGAAGAAGTGCAGGGCTTTGTTGGTCAGTCATATTATCAGGAGCGGACAAATGAAGCTTATCGAAGCATTAAAGATTGCCGTGAAAATAAATTAACCGACGCTGACTGGACAGGATTTGATTATAAATTAATGGTGTCAGATGACAGGCAGCATGCAATCCGTATCGAAGTTTTTGATGGTGGTAGAACAGATGTTTATTTAATCGCATATTTACCCTTAAACAAGATAGAAGAATATTGGCCCGGGTAATTTATGGTGGTAAAAAAGAAAAGACCTGGTTCCTGGACTAAATCGGATAAAAGTATTCGCGCTGTTCAGGTTATATTTGAATTAGAACAGGCACAGTCTAGAACCTTACGTATTCAAGCAATAGAACAAGACCTGAGTCCTTCTGATTATATTCGTGACATAGTGGGTTTGCCCCGTAAGAAACCTGTTCGTCCCCGACTAAGTATTAGTTTGTCTAGTGAAGATTATATAATTCTGGCTGAGCGTTATAATTTAGCACCAGAACAAAAAACTGAAATTCGTGAGCGTATTAAAAAAGACTTGATAGATACTTTAAAAAAATAAAAAGGCCAAATATGTTTGAAGTATGGGGCTGTTAACTTTAATACGTTTAACTTAATGCTAATAAAAATTTTAAAAAAATGCAGGTTATATGAGCCCTATATTTAGATATTTAACTAAAAAGCGTGTAAAGCTAAAACGTATTTCAACACAAAATATTGCGCAGTCAATTATAAAGTCCTCGTTAATATTAAGTGTATTGTTTGGGCTTCATATTGGTTTTATGATGGCATTTGAAGGCTTAAGCATTGGTGACTCTATGTGGTTAACGTTAACAACGGCAACCACTGTGGGATATGGCGATATGTCTGCTGCAACCACTGAGGGGCGTATTGCTACCGTTTTATTAATATATGTAGGCGGTATTTTTATATTGGCAAGAGTTGTTGGTGATTACTTCGACTACCGATTAGAAGTTAGAGATAAAAAAATAAAAGGGCAATGGAGGTGGGATATGAACAACCACATAGTTATTCTAAATACACCATCAAATTCTGGTGAGCGTTATCTGCAGCGCTTAATAAAACAATTTCGATTATCAGCTAACTATGAAGATACGGTAATATATTTATTGACCCGGCATTTTCCGAATGGATTACCTAATTATATTACCGAACTTGGTAATGTTGTTCATTACAATGGAAACCCAAGTAGCCCTGATGATTTAGAAGCGGTTTGTGTTAACCAGGCAAGTGATGTCATTGTTTTGAGCAAGGATGAACATGATGAAAGCTCTGATGGACGTACATTTGATATATTGCACCGTTTAAAAGAACTGAATGTTAAGGCAAATACTTTGGCAGAATGTGTGGTTGATGATAATAGAAAACGTCTACAAGGTGCGGGTGCCCATGTGGTGATTCGGCCCATTCGAGCATATCCAGAAATGATTGTACGCGCTCTAGATGTGCCAGGCTCTGAGCAGATAATAGAGAATATGTTTAACAGTGAGGATGATGAATATAGACGTTATGATGTGAAAATTAATGGCGTCATCTGGTGTGATGTGGTTACGAATTTGATATCAAAAAATGCAGGAATTGCCGTAGCCTATATAGATCAACATACAAATGAAATGGTCTATAACCCAGAGGCAAATTCAAAACCAGATATTCAGGCATTAATAGCAATTTGTAAAGATACTAATATGTTCAGTAATGAAGATGTGAAAGCTTTGATTTTATAGGTGAAAAAATGATAAATATAAAATATGGAATATATAGTAAATTAATATTAATTTATATTTTAGCAGCATTATTTCTCTCCGGCTGTGGTAATCGGTATGAAGAGAAATTAAAGATTGTACATAAAGGAACTGAAATTGACCTGGAATATTTAAAAACGCAGTTAGATACCAAGCAGTTAACAAATGCATTGTTGATTGATAAATATGCTGCGGAGTTAATAAAGTTAAAGCCAGATTATTCTGACATAGCTAGATTGCTGAAAAAGGAAGCGACAACTGAGGGAAAGAATTTTAGCGAACTTAAAAAGCGAATGGCTAACGTAAATCTGTTACCGAAAAGTAATGCAGAAAATGAAGAAAGCCTTGCAGAATTGGGGCTAATTAGCGCAGCAGCAGATTCGTTGGAATATAATAATGCGCTTGCGGATGTGGTCAACACAATTGCTTCACTCTCTGATGGTAAGCTTGCGGTTATTAATGTTCCAGCATCGAAGAAAAAATCAGCGCAGAAAACTAATGCGCTAGTAGGTAATCCATCATACGGGCATTGGAATCATACTGGAAGTGGGCAGTCATTTTGGGTGTGGTATGGAATGTACTCCATGTTTAATAATGTCATGGGCGGGCGTAATTATTATTATGATTCATGGTCATCGCGACCCCATTATAGTTATTACAATGATTATGGTCGTAATAGATGGGGTTCAAGTTCAGATGTCAGTAGAAATTATAATTTAAGTAAAAAATACCCATCTAAATATAATAAACCAAGTACGGCTACAAAGAATCGTTATGCAAAAGTTTCCAGTCGCTCTTCAAGTTATGGTTCTTCAAAAACTAAATCGTCATCCACTAGTTCAAAAAGTAGCAGTGGAAGCTCATCAAGATATAGCTCCTATGGATCTAGTAGTAGAAGTTCTTCGTTTTCCAGCTCTCGCAGTTCATTTTCGGGTAAATAAGGGGTTTAACAATGTTTATTGATTATATAAATATAGAAGTAAGTTTAGCGCTTTACTACCTGGTCGATTTTGTCATAGCTCTTGTGTTATTGAGTGGCATGAGATTTTTATCAGGTATGGTTGGAAATGTATCTGCAACACATGAAATTTCACAGAATAACAATAAAGCTTTTGGTGTGTCATTGGCGGGTGCGATGATCGCTGTAAGTATAATGCTAATGGGGGTGGTTTCTGGTGAGTCTGGATACAGCCTGGGTGATGAAGCTTTTCAGGTGATGGTGTTTGGTGTAATAGGTGTCATTTTGATGTGGGTAACACGATTAGTATTCGATCGTGTTTCATTTCCAGGTTTATCTATACATGATCAAATTATGCAGGGAAATATGTCCGCAAGCATAATTGATGCATGTAATATGATCGCAACGGCAATAATTATTAAAGGTGCAATGGTTTGGGTTGAAGGAGATATTACAGTTGCAATTGCGGCAGTAGTAATTAGCTTTATTGCATCACAAATTATTATGGCATTAGCAACCTACTATCGCGCAAAAGTATATGAAAGACGCCATAAAGGAAAACAGCTACATACGGCAATTGAAGAGAATAATGTTGCACTTGCTTTGCGTTTTAGTGCCTATCGAATAGGTATATCTATTGCAGTTAGTGCTGCATTTGCAGCGGTTGAATATGATGATGAAGCATTTATCACTGTATTTATTGTGTGGTTCTCAATTGCACTTATTTTATTTGCTCTATTAACGCTTATTGCAATTGTAATACGCCATAGTGTATTGCATCGTGTAAATATTGCCGAAGAAGTGGGTGAGCAGGCAAATATTGCGGTAGGCGCTATTGAAGGGGGTATTTACGTGGTGGTTGCATTATTGTTGTCGGGGCTTATAGGTGCTTAGTCGGTTCGTATCAATAAAATAATTAAGTATAAAGGTTAATGAATTTATCGTTATGGCTAGAAAAACGACTCATTTGCAACTTGTAATATTTATAGTAGTAGCGTTTGTTATAGATTATTTACCGTTAATTAATCTACCCTTTTTATGGAGTGAAACTTTTTTTCATGAAATTAGCCATGGAATGGCAGCTTTGCTTTCTGGTGGCAGAATACACGGTATTTCCCTAAATTTTAATGGTTCAGGTTTGTGTACAACCAGTGGAGGGAGTCATATTTTTATAAGCTTTGCTGGTTACGCTGGAAGTGTATTGTGGGGGCTGGTTATATACAGTACAGCTAGTTTTCTTTCGCACAACAAATCTAAATATATTGTAATGACGATAGTGGGCATGCTTGTAATTGTTTTATTACTTTGGGCGCGGGATATGCCAACTATTATTATCTTGCTGGTTTTGCTAGGTATGTATTTACTGCCTCTTTATAAAAAATTAGGTGTAGGGGTTAAATATTTTATTCAAATTGTCGGCGTCTTTGTCATGCTGGATGCGATAAGAAGTCCACTTTACTTACTAGATGGTCGTGCATTAGGTGACGGTGCAGCTTTATCTAAGCTAACCTGGATGCCAGAAATATTCTGGATCATGACCTGGTTTACAATTGCTCTTGGTGGATTGTACTGGCTATGGATTTCATCGAAGGCCAGGTAGATAAAGGATGTTAAACCTGATTGAAGAGAGCAGTGATAAGGAAATAGTTATCAGTGTAAAGCATGGCGTAATATTTTAAATTATTATAAGTAAACGAGGTTATAAACATGGAAGCGGATTTGTTATGGGAAACTTTAAGTAGTTACCCAACGGGTATTTACACTGTTCTAATTGGTGTTCTCGTTATATTCTGGTTGTTTGCAATTATAGGTGCATTAGATATAGATATTATTTCTTTTGATGCAGACCTGGATATGGATGTAGATGGGGATATTGAAATTCCTGGGTTTGTAGGGCTGCTTCATACGCTAGGATTTACCGGTGTGCCGTTTACCATTGTATTGTCAGTATTGATATTTTTAGCCTGGATATTTAGCTATCTTTTATCAGCATATTTAATCCCTGTTATACCCACGACCTTGTTAAAAATATTGGTGGGGACGGGTACATTAATTGGCAGTTTCCTAATCGCAATACCACTGACGTCAAAAATTGTTTCGCCTTTGAGGAAGTTGGCGTTGGAGAATTCAGCTAAATCTAATAAAGATTATTTAGGTGGCTTGTGTAAGGTTACTTCATTATCTGTAGATGAAACCTTTGGTCAGGGAAAGATCCAAACAACCGGGACAAGTTTAGTTGTACGGATTCGCGCTGCAAAACCAAATGAAATAAAAAAAGGCGATATTGTCAGGCCGATAAGTTATGACGAAACAGAGAATGTTTATCATGTTGTAACGAATGAAGAATTTGAAAGTAACCTGGAATCATAAGAACAGTTATCTGTTTATTGTGAATAAATTATAAATTAGGAGTAACAATATGTATTTTATAGCATTAGCCATAGTCATTTTAGCAGTAATTGTTTTTGGTATCTTTTTTCTTTACGCAAGTTTTTATAAAAAAGTTGATCAGGGTAACGCGATGATCGTTAATACCTTGAAGTCAGAACCGGATGTGACCTTTACAGGGCGCCTTGTGATACCGGTTGTTCATCGCCGTGAAATCATGAATATCTCCCTGAAAACGATTGAAATAGACCGAAGAGGAAAAGATGGTTTGATTTGCATGGATAATATCCGTGCGGATATAAAGGTTGCTTTTTTTGTGCGTGTTAATAAAACAACCGAAGATGTGTTGAGGGTGGCACAGGCTATAGGATGCGATCGAGCTTCAGACCAGGAAACGATGGAAGAGCTATTCAGTGCGAAGTTTTCAGAAGCTTTAAAAACAGTTGGTAAGCGTTTGGATTTTATCGATTTATATCAGGAACGAGATAAGTTTCGTGATGACATCATTAAAGTTATCGGAGAGGATTTAAATGGTTATGTGTTAGAAGATGCTGCAATTGATTATCTTGAGCAAACACCTGTAGAAAGCTTAGATCGAGATAATATTCTAGATGCGCAAGGCATACGAAAAATAACTGAATTAACAGCAATTGAACACATAAGTACTAATGATTTTGAACGCGAAGAAGAAATGAAAATCAAGAAAAAGGATGTTGAAACCAGAGAGACTATTCTTGAGTTGGAGCGCCAGGAAAAAGATGCTGAATCTAAGCAGCAGAGAGAAGTGGCTACTGTTGTTGCTCGTGAAGAGGCCGAAACGAAAAAAATACAGGAAGAAGAACGCCTTAAATCAGAGCATGCACGAATCGCTGCAGAAGAAAAAATAGAGGTTGCTGAAGAAAATAAACAACGTGAAGTTGAAGTAGCCAATTTAAATCGACAGCGTGTGATTGTAACCGAAACTGAGCAGGTAAAACGTGCGCAGGAATTAGAGGTGGTTGAGCGTGAACGCGCGGTTGAGCTGGAAACGATAGAGAAAGAAAAAGCTGTAGAGGTAGAAAAGAAAAATATTGCTGATGTTATTCGCGAGCGAGTAGTTGTTGAGAAGTCGGTAGCTATAGAAGAAGAAGAAATTGAAAAAGTGCGTTTAGTTGCACAGGCTGATCGTGAAAAAGATGCGACGGTTATAAAAGCCGAGGCTGAAGCGCAGGAGTCTTTAGTTAAAGAAATTAAGGCCGCTGAAGCCGATGAAAAGAAAGCGGAGCATAAAGCAAGAGAGTCGGAAAAAATGGCAGAGGGTCGCTTAAAAGCGGCAGAACTCGATGCACAATCTAAAGTTAAAGAAGCGGAAGGTATAGAGGCTGTGCAGGCTGCACCTGGTCTTGCCAGGGCACGTGTTCAGGAAGCTCAGGCTGATGCTGATGAAAAATCAGGTTTGGCTGATGCGAAGGTACTCGAAGAAAAATTAATGGCGCAGGCTATTGGTGATGAGAAAGTCGGTACTGCGGCAGCCAAAGTAAAAGAAGCAGATGCTGTTGCTACGAAAATTATGGGTGAGGCTGAAGCGAGTAAGATTGCTGATCGATTTGCAGCGGAAGCTGAAGGGCTGGAGAAGAAATTCGTTGCTATGAAACAGATGGATGACAATACCCGAGAACATGAAGAGTATCGTATGCAGCTTGACCTGAATCATACTGAAACCATGAAAGGTATTGATGCGAATGTTGATATTGCACATGATCAGGCAGAAGTATTATCTACTGCTTTAGGCGATGCAAATATAGATATCGTGGGCGGTAACGGTGACTATTTTGAGAAGTTTGTAAATGCACTGGCTGTAGGTAAGTCGATTGATGGTGTTGCTGATAAGAGCAAGATCGTTACTAAAGCAATTGAAGGGCATATGAATGGAGATGACAGTTTTATTGGTGATATAAAAGAAGTCGTCGCGGGTTTAAGTGCGGGCAGTGGAAGTATACAAAACCTGACAGTGTCGGCCTTCTTAAATAAAGTTATGAAAGATGGAACAGCAGAGCAGCAGGGGCTAGTTAAAAACCTGATGGATTCAATGTCTAAAGATACTTAATGATAGTGTTCATGGGGGTTAAATGAAAACTATAATTTAAAGTGAAGACAGGAAGGATGACAAGTGGTTAGCGTAAAACCAGATCATAATACTGAAGTTGAAAATGCAGTTGCTGAGGGAGGTGCTTATGAACTCATTCGTAAGCGTTTAGAAGAACAGGCAACACAACTAGACTCAGCTGCACGGCAACTTAACGAAGGTCGTTTAAAGGAATTTGGCGAAACCTCAATGGGAGTGCTTGGGCGTGTTCGAGTGCGTACTGAAAATAACTGTATACCAAGAGATATAGTACAGGTAACGGACTATCTACTATTTGGTTACAATGTGTTTATTGGCCTGAAAACTGAAACCGCGATAAACGACGTTTTTGGACTGTATAAACTTCAAGAAAATGATGATGGTTTTGCGGTTGAACCCGCAGAAGTTGCTAATAGTTTTTTAGATGATGAAACTTTCAAGAAAGAATTTCACGAATTATATGGCTATTATAAACAAACACAGCTATTAAAGCTGCGCAAAACACATAATAGATTATTAGCATTTTTTCAGATTGGTGAAAAAATAGAAGACATTCGTGTGTTTCGATGGTCTATTGAGAGTAATGGTCAGGTTAAATATATTGATGATCGAGGTGAGCGGGAATTCAGGATACCTCCGCGTTATGATTTTGAATGGATCGAAACATCCAGAGAAGATCATATAAATGGACGACACCCACATGTAAGTATTCTTGATGAGATTTTTATTGAAACTGTCGGTGGTAGTCTGACTATAAAGGTTGAGAACAATACTGAAGATGGACTGGGATTATATCAGGAGGAAGTAGGCGACAAGAATCAGTCATTAGCAGACGCTCAAATTCAATATGCTAAATTAGGCTCACTCATTTTATTAAAGGTTTTACCCTATCGTGAAACTAACTGGCGATTTATTGTGTTCAATACAATAAATAACCAGGTTAACCGAATAGATGCAATAAGTGATGCCTGTATCCAGTTGCCTGAGGACCATGGCATTATCTATCCCGGGGGGTATTATTTACAAAGCGGTGAGACCAAGGGTTTTGGTGATGATGCAAAAGGCATGTTTTATGAAAATGCCCTGAAGTCACCGAATGGTGAAGATGTATTATATATGTTCTATCGTGCTGAAGAGGGCAGGCTAGGCTTATTTAATTACAATATAATTCGTAAAGAACTATCCACTCCGCTTTATGGTCATGGCTTTAGTTTGTTCGAGAATGGTCATGCGATTTTATTTTCTGCTGAATCTGAAGAGCCTTCACGTAATCACCCCATGCAAATATGGCAAACGCCATTTGCAAGTGATGACTACGCGAGCAGTCAACCAGAGAGTCAGACATTTTTAGGTAAAATAGGAAATGCTGAACTGGTTAGGGGAATTTCAGAATTATATAGTTTAGTTAGAACGATACACAGTCAGTCAGCTACAGCCTTACTTTACGAAAACTTAATAGCATCTTGTGATAAGTTATTTGATACTTATTACTGGATGGAGGAAGAGCGTTTAAACGCATTAAATGAAAAAGTTAAAGAAATACGTAAAACGGCAGAGCTGGTACTCGATGAGTTTGAAAAAGTAGAAAGCATACGGGCAAAAGCTAATGAGGCTATACAGGAGGCAGAATTAAATCAGAAACATTTATTTAAATCTATTGGACGTTTTGAATGGAAGTCCCCAGCCGATTTTATATCAGCACTTGATCAGATACGTCATCATCGTGGTCATTTAGTTACTATTAAGGAGTTGCGTTATATAAATACATCTCGCATAGAAGAGTTAGATGTAGAGCTTGAAAATGAACAGGCTAGTCTAAGTCAAAAAACAGTGCGATTTTTAAATCAACAAAATGCATTTCAGGAGTATACACGACGTGTTGTTGATCTTCAGGAGCATATACCCACAATTGAATCGGTGTCAGTTCTGCAACCGGTAGTAGAAGAATTAGAAAAAATGAGTGCTGGACTTGACCTGCTAACAGAGGTATTAGGCACATTAAAGGTTGATGACGCCACCATACGTACGCAAATTCTTGAGTCGATTTCAGAAGTTTATGGAAAACTCAACCAAACCAAAGCGCATGCGCGAAATCATAATAAAACCCTGGGATCAGCAGAAGCCGTTGCAGAATTTTCAGCGCAATTTACACTTTTTTCTCAAAGTATTACTAATGCATTGAGTTTATCTACTACACCTGAAAACTGTGATGAGCAATTAACGCGGTTAATTGCCCAGTTAGAAGAGCTGGAAAGTCGGTTCAGTGAGCACGATGAATTTTTAGCGGATATATTAACTAAACGAGAAGAAGTATACGAATCATTTGAATCACATAAACAGGCGTTATTAGATGAACGTCAACGACGGATACATAATTTATCAAATGCAGCTAATCGTATTTTAGAGGGGGTAATGCGTCGAACAGAACGATTTACTGATGCGGATGAAATCAATACGTTTTTTGCATCTGATGCCATGGTTTCAAAATGCCGTGAACTTTCTGATCAGCTGAGAGAGTTAGGTGACACGGTTCGTTCTGATGATATAGATAGTCGATTGAAATTAGCCAGGGATCAGTCCGTACGCTCGCAAAGAGACAAACAGGATATCTTTGAAGACGGTGGTAATATAATTAAATTGGGTCGCCATCGTTTTAGTGTGAACACCCAGGTAGTTGATTTAACTATTGTTCCTAAGGAAGATGAGTTAGCATTGCATCTTACTGGCACTGATTACTTTGATGTTATTGAAGATCAGCAACTAATTGAATTACAGTCATACTGGGATCAATCATATATTTCAGAGTCATCTGTTGTGTACCGCGCTGAATATCTGGTTGCGACAATATTACATTCAGCTGAAAATCGCGAAGATGATCTGGATATGAAAGTACTTAAAGAGTCTCTGTTATCTGAAGATAGTTTATTGAAATTAATTAAAAAATTTACAGCTACTCGATATCAGGAAGGCTATGAAAAAGGTATTCATGATTACGATGCGGCAAAAATTCTTCAGGCCTTGATAAGTATTCGAGAGAAGGCAGGTTTATTACGATACCCACCAAAAAATCGTGCCCTGGCAATGTTGTTCTGGATGAATCATTCAGGTAATAAAACCGAGGCGAGTCAGTACTTATGGCATTTACGTTCGCAAAGTGCTGAATTGTTAGCAAGATCTTTTAAGAGTGAAGATGCTTATCAAAAAATCAGAGAAGAATTATTTCCACATATGCATCGATATTTTGATTCTTATGAAATGGGCGTAAGTGTACAGGACTGTCAACTCGCAGCTGAATACTTATCCCATGAATTAACTGAAGAAAAGCTGGTTTTTAAATGCAGTCAGTATGGTATGGCACTGGCAACTGAGTTAGAAAAACACCTTAAAAAGATAAATCACCTATCCGCTTATCAAAAAACATTAAATAATTTAAATGGTTCTCTCGATAAACAATGGGCATTGCTAGAATCATGGTTAGATGGTTTTATTGTTTTCAGTAATAAGCAAGAAATACGGCGTTTTATTCCGGAAGCTATTGCCATTTTACTGATAAGGCAAAGTATTCAGGTAGAAGCAAGAGGTTTAGAATTACAGACGACAATTGATGGTTTGATGGGGGATCACGTATTGATTGAAAACCAGTCAATGATGGTGGCCTTAGATGAGTTCACGAGTCGTCTGCATTATCATCGTCATTCAGTTGTACCGGAATACAATCGTTTTTTACAGATAAGGCAAACTATTGTTGATCGTGAGCGGGATAAGTTACGCTTAGATGATTTTAAAGCTAGACCTTTGAGTTCATTTGTTCGCAATAAGCTAATTAATGATGTTTATTTACCCTTGATTGGTGACAACCTGGCAAAGCAGATGGGAACGGTAGGGGAAGATAAACGAACTGATTTAATGGGCCTGCTGTTACTTATCTCACCACCGGGTTATGGTAAAACCACGTTAATGGAATATGTGGCAAGTAGAATGGGTTTAATTTTTATGAAAATTAACTGCCCATCATTAGGTCACGATGTGCATTCTTTAGATCCGGCACAGGCACCAAATGCTACAGCAAAACAGGAACTTGAAAAAATTAACCTGGGTCTGGAAATGGGTAACAATGTAATGCTATACCTGGATGATATACAACATACACACCCTGAGTTTTTACAAAAGTATATTTCATTATGTGATGGTTCCCGTCGTATTGAAGGGGTTTGGAAAAACCAGAGTAAAACCTATGATCTTAGAGGGAAAAAATTCTGTGTCATTATGGCGGGTAATCCATATACCGAATCTGGAGAGTCATTTAAAATACCTGATATGTTGGCCAATCGCGCTGATATCTATAATCTGGGTGATGTATTAAGCGGGCGTGAAAAACAGTTTTCAATGAGCTATATTGAAAATTGTTTAACTTCTAATGCCGTACTTTCCCCATTAGCAACACGAAACATGGAAGATGTATATAAATTTATACGTATGGCAGAAGGTGAAAATGTAGCCAACACGGATCTCGAACATAGTTACAGTGGTGCCGAAGTTAATGAAATCGTCAGTGTGCTGAAAAAGTTGATGAGAGTTCAGGAAGTTGTGTTAAAAGTAAATCAACAATATATCCTTTCCGCCGCACAGGACGATAAGTATAGAGTAGAACCTTCATTTAAATTGCAGGGTAGTTATCGAAACATGAGTAAAATGGCTGAAAAAATCAGTGGCATCATGAATGATAGCGAGCTTAATGATTTAATTCGTGATCATTATATTGGTGAAGCGCAAACACTGACCACGGGTGCAGAAGAAAACTTATTAAAATTGGGTGAGTTAAACGCGAGTTTAACAGAGGAAGAGCAAGCGCGATGGCAGCAAATAAAACAGGATTATGCTCGCATACAAAGTATGGGTGGCGATGAAACCGATTCCGCAACAAAACTGGCTAACCAGGTTTCAAAAATTAGTATGAATCTCAGTGGTATTCAGGAAGTATTAACTGGTAATACTCAGGCATCAAAGTCATTAATATTTATAAAGGATGAGCTTAAGCGCATTGGTGAAAGTCTGGAACAAGCAGAGCTTAATGTTGATGTAATTAATCAGCCCGTACCCGGTATGGATAAAGTGCTGAGTTCAATGGGTGACGCTATCACTACTTCATTACTTCCCGTTGTGAGTGCTATGGAGCATAAATTGCGTATGGACCATGATATCTGGGAACGAGTTAAAATATTGGGTGACGATGTTAGTAGTCTTGAAAAGAGTATGATTGTCATCGCAAAAATGAATCGCCAGGTGGTCAGTAAGAAAACGGCAACCAAAGTCGTTAGGAAAAAGCAGGATGAGTAAATGAGTTGTCCAGTCTGTAATGGTGAATTTAAGATAAAGAGATTAAGCCGATATTTATCAGGACAGTGTTGTACAAGTTGTAATGGAGTTAGCTTCACATTAGCTGATTATTTGTATTTTCTAACACGATCCGAACCGATAGAAGATAGTATCGAGCCAGATAAAGACGAGTTTACGATGCATGAGGATACTAAAAATGCACTGGTTTGCAGTTGTGGCCAGCTTATGAATAAATATCGTATCACTCATGAATCAAACCGGCGTGTGGACTGTTGTCCTTCCTGCCATACAATCTGGTTGGATATGGGTGAATGGGAGTATTTAAAAGTTAACCACTTACACAGGTGTGTTAATAAAATATTCACCGATTCCTATCAGCGAAAACTCCGTCTTGAAGGGGCTAAGGCTACGTTAAATAAGAATTATGAAGAACAATTAGGTATCGCGGATTATAATAAACTTAAAGAGATTAGTGAATGGATTAATAATAATCCTAATAAGAGTCTGTTGAAAGCGTTTATTAATGCAAAAGATCCTTACTCGGTTCAATAAATAAGACTGTTTTAATAATTTTTTAGCTACGATTATTGATTATGTAATTGAGAAAAACGGTATTAAATCTAATGAAAAATCTGATCGATAAAAGTCTTAATTTTGTTAATACAGCAAAAAGTTCTATTACTAACGAAATATATGCTTCTTTTAGTTTAGTAAAAGAGATGGTAAATAAATTACCTGTTTTTATCTCCTCTGAAAAAACGAGTACATATGGTGATATTAAATATGATGAGAAACATTATTTTATTGTTCCATATCGATTAACAGAAATTGGTGTTGCTTTGCATACCATGCGTTGTTTGCCAGGAGGTGTGCCAGAACTTAATGATTTACCCAAGCGACGTGTTTTTCATTTTGCTAAAGAAACTGATGAGATATTAATTAGGAATATATTAATTAATGAAGCAAAAGAGTTTGCTGAAAATTCTCTTCAGGATAATATTAGCAGCCTGGAGTCTTTAGCTAATGATATTGATAGTTTAGATAAAAAACTTACCTACGGTATGCTGTGTATAGGGGGATTAGCGGCTTTAGTCAATCCTGTAGTAGGTGCAGGTATTGCTGCTAAAGCGTTATTGCCCGGTGTAGGAGGGTTGCTATCAAAGTATACATTACGTCCTGTAGGTGAAAAAATGACAGAGTCTCAGCTGAAAAATGAGATAAAAACAGCCGAAGACAAAGTGATAAAAGAATTTGAAAGTGCTGAAACGATTAAGGTTATTAATCCAATTTTGCAAGAACTCGAATTGGCCTTGAATACAGATGAGCAACAACATGATCCATTAATAGATTTTAATCTAGGGAAATTAGATCTAGTTGAATTAGATGATGATCGTTGGCGTGAACTTACTATTACTGTTTTAAGGAATATTTATCTGGAAATTATACATAACAAATCTAAGCATATAAATGCTAATCTTGGACCTGAGGATATTAGATGGTTAAATGTTATATTGGATTAATGTATCAGTAATTTTGAATTGTGGCTAAGTATAGGATAGATGAATGAGCCAGAACAAAAAAATAATACAAGATAAAATAGATGCTTTAGAAGCCTCTTTAAATTATATGCGTGATGAATTTCAATCTAGAATTCGTAAGCTTGAATCAGAATTAGATGAAGTTCGGAAATTATCAAGCGATAAATCTTATTTGCCTCACACTCAAAATATTAATTTCAATTTCAATAAAGATGAAAAAGTATCTAATTCATTTTATAAGCCGTCTGGCGATTCGAATATAAAATCTAAAGATAAATCAAAAATCGTTAAACCAAATCCAGAAGCTATAAAACGCAATCAGACGTCAAGTGTGGCTGAGCCGGTTAAAGAAGATTCATTACGAGAAGCCAGGAATACCACACCTGAAAAACAGGCAGATGGTTGGTATGCGCCGACATCTAAACCAGTCGCTAAATCTAATTATTCTAAAGAAAAAATCAGTGAAGAAAACCATGAGCCTGGTATTGTAGAGAATTTACTGTCAAGTTTTTTTCAATCAGTACTCAGTTATATTCTCAGTTCGTTAACCCTGTTTTCAGCTCCATTTCAAGAGTTGTATCATCGAATTATTAAACTCTATTATCATTATCAGAAACAGGGTAAAGCCCCTGTGTTCTTAATGACAGCCGCAGGCCTGGCAACATTGTCGGTAGGCTTTGGTTATTTGCTTCAATATTCATTTAACACATTATTTAATGATGCGTTAAAAGCTATAACAGGCTTTGTAATTGGTGGAGGTATTGTTGCTGCCGGAATATTGTTATCAAAGAAAAAAACTGATTTCAGGGACTATGGTGCTAGTGTTATTGCATTGGGCATAATCTTTAATTATTTGACAGCATATTTTATAGGTCCTTATTACGGTATTGTAGGTGAAACAACGGGTTTTATACTGCTTATGTGTGTGACCTTTGCGGCTTTTTCACTTGCGCTAATTTTTGAAACCAGGGTGGTGTCTGCAATTACCTTAGTGGGTGGCGTTTTTATGCCATTTATAATTGGAGAAGGTGAGTCAGCAGGACTTGTCTTTCTTAGCTATCTACTTGTTCTGTCAATTGGCAATCTGTATTTATCATATAAAATTAAATGGCCTTCTTTATCCCAGCTAACATTTATATTGAGCTTGTCAGTTATTGAGTATATAGGTATTAGTGAGGCTATTCATCCATATGTTGCAATAGGAATGTTGTCGTGTTTCTTTTATATGTATACCTATTACTGGTCGTTTAATGCATTTCAGCTTAAGGAAAAACTGTTAAAAAATGAACTGACCATTTTGGTAGCGAATGTATTCTATTTTATATACGCCATTCTAAATGTGCCTACTGATCCGTACCTCATTGCTGGTGTTCTAATTACGTACTCTGTTTTTCTAAGTGTTACTATGAAATTACTGCGGTTAATGTCTAGTATCGTCGCGCCAATATATATGTTAATGATTGGTTTGATGATAGCGACAGCCGTTTTCGTTGTTCTTCCTGCCGATGTGATGGGCATAATCTGGGCCATTCAAGGGTTGGCTATGCTATATATCGGCTTTAAGTATACGCATAAGCTAATACGTGTAGAAGGATACACAATATATGTTATTGCGATGCTCGGAATATTGTGGAAAGCATTTGAGTCATTTGTATCCATTTCTAGCGCAACGATAGCATGGCACTGGATAAATTTAGTCGCATTTGGTGTTCTAAGTCTGGTTGCTTATCGAATTATTCACTATTTTAGAGATGAAGCGACTACGGTTGAGAACAAAGCAGCAACAATACAAAATGAAATATTTACATTCTGGGGTGCGATTGCGTTAAGCCTGGTGATTATCCTGTACGTGCCTACGCTAATGACTGTATTAGCTATTGTTCCGATGCTATGGTGCTTCTATCGTGTGTCCAAACATCAATTGCAGTTTGCACAAATCACAGGCTATTTATTCTTTACTGCATTTATAGCCCAAATTTTTATGGGTATGTTTGACTCGCATTCAACGGTGATTTTAGAGCAGCCTGTAATTACCTGGCTGGCAATAATAGAATTGTTATGTCTAGCATGGGGGCTAAGGTTTTATTATGGGCGATTTAATCTAACTGGTTGGGGAAAAGATATTGCCGTTAAAATCAATAATGCATTTTACTACGTACCCGTTACGCTAATTGCTTTGGGCATATTTAATTTCTATAACATATATATTTATGATATTAAAATTCATGGATATCACTTACTTGAATTCAATAAATTATGGCTGGATTTTGTACTGTATGGAATGATAATTTATATATCACATTGGCTAAATTTTATTTCAGGCGATATTGATAACAATAAGACCAGGAAGAATCACGCTTATGTTCTTAGTGAGACCACGTCACTCTTTGTGGCCGTTTTTTTCCTGTACACGATAGCCATATTATTAGGAGAATGGGTATTTAATGTAGCGATTATTCCGATGTTTTATTTGCTCTATCGTGGAATAAAAGAAAAACTAAAATTAACAGAAAAGCTAGCATGGTTGCATTTTTCATTATTTGTCGTGATGACTTATCTTAGTTATAAGGAAATAGGGAATTTTCATTTTTCAGAACAATCAGCAGCGACAATGATTGGCTGGGTTGAAATACTGATAAGTGCCTGGACGATGCAACTTGTATATGAGCGATTAGAGCATAAAAAAACAGGTTATCGACTTTCATGTTATCTGCGTGTAGGTGTATATTTAATAATTCCACTGTTATTTTTGCCACGTGTGTTTAGATTGTATGAAGACTATTTGCCGGTCGCATTATGGGTTTCATTTGTCATAAGCTGGCTTATGTATAAAAAGTTGAAAGTTGATGCGCTATTAAAAGAGCTTATTATATTATTTTTATTGGCAGTAAGCGGCAACATATTAATGTCAGTGAATGCATTAATGGGTGTTAATCAATTGCCTGGCATAGTTGCACTGCTTACAGGTGTTTTAATCGTCAGTGTTTTCCATAATGTTGAAAAAACATTATCCAGAAGAAAGATAACTGATTCTCCATACCATTATTTAATATTAATTAGCCCATATTTTTACGGTTTTTCAATAGCCAGTTTCAGTTATGCGGTAACCAGTCAGGTATCAATTACACTCGTTATGAGTGGATTATATTTTCTATATCTAATACAGGAGAGTAGATTATTTAACGTGATGCGCGAAACATTAACGATCGCATATGCTATTTCATGGTTATGTCTTATTTCCGTACCCGTACTGGTTTTTTTACAAGTGATTATAGTGAGTATGAATATTTCCGAGAGCCTGATTGTTATTGGCACTAATTTGGTTGCTCTTCTAGGTATATGGAATATGACTCATCAGAATGTAGCGACATTACAGCTATTAAAAAAGAAGTATTCAACTCAAAATATTCAACATTGGGTATTTCATATCTTGGCATTAATTGTGTACTTAGGTTCATTAAATATAGTTTTTACTAGCTGGTCTGTAGGCACGTCCATAGCAATGCTTATTCATGCTGTTGTCGTTCTATTTTTAACGTTATCTGATAAATATAAGGGTTTGTTACGCTTATCTATTATTTTATATATAGCGACAGCGGTAAAGATATTACTTCATGATATGGGTGATTTTGGCAATTTACACAAGGTAATTGCACTAATGTGCATTGGCAGCATACTAATGGTGGCCGCTTTCTATTTTCAAAAATTAAGAAATAAGCAGTTATCGTGAACAAAAGTACTGAGCTATTGATAAGTAAGCATATAGAGATGCGAGTATATTCTGAAAAAGACGTGCAGTTTATATATAAAATGTTTCAAAACAAATCACTGCTCCATCTATGGTCTCCAAATACTGAATTTGATAGTTTTAAAAAATTTAAAGGCATGCTAGAACGACGCTTCGCGCATAGGTGGGATCATGGTTATGTTTTCATAGAAAAAATGACAAACAAGATAATCGGATTTGCTTATTGCTATTCTGCGAATGAGTTTAATAAAAACACATGTGTCTGCATATTCATTGATCAACCATTCATTGCCCATGCCCATGCATTGCAGGCATCGTATTTGTATATTAATTACTTGTTCTTAGTTTCAAAATACAGAAAAATATATGCAGAAGTTTATTCCTATAACAGCAGATGTGTGCGCTTATTAAAACACATTGGTTTTATTGAAGAGGGGTGCTTGAAAGAGCATCAAGCATGGGAAGGAAAGTATTGGGATCAATATATTTTTTCAATGACTAGGCAAATGTTTGATATGAAAAGTAGGTCATATGGTAAGGTGATTGAGCGAGTAATGTAAATGATTAATGAAAACAGACAGCTAATTCACTTGTTATATGTGCCTACAATTTATTGTAATTTGGGTTGTGAATACTGTTATCTCGGCAGCCAAACTGACCAGAAAGAACGTCAATTAGACTGGGATAGAGCCTTAACAACATTACAGTATGCTGTAGATAAGTTTCTTGAAAGTGATATTGTTCCTTTTAATGTATCACTTCATGGTGGAGAGGTTACAACATTACCAAAATCGGTTTTAAGTGGGTTGTTTTCTTTTATTGATCAATATTATTCCAGACATCGTGCTTTTCTGGCTGAGAATGGTTTTAATAAAACGAAACCGCATATAAAAACTAATTTATATAATTTCAATAAACATTTAGATTTACTCAAGAATAATAAAGTATCAATTAGCGCTAGTGTAGATTTACCATTGTCGCTACATGATAAATATAGAATCACTAAGAAAGGTGGCTCCACCTTAAAAAGAGTACTGGATAATATTAATTTGTTATCTGAATACCCGCATAGCAAAAAACTGTCATGTGTATTATTCTATGAGCATTTACAAAAAACAGATGAAATTATAAATGATATCTGGATGCTACATAGAGAATATAAAATTGATATGAATCGATTTAATTTTATGTTTGGATTTGAGTCTAATTGTAATAATGAAAAGTTTGAGAATGCCTCTAAAATTTCGACTAAAACTATCTCTGATGCTGACCAGGTTATGTTTTATCGCCGAATGAGGGATGAGTTTACAGGCACAGAGCTAGAAGAGGGTTTTAAAACACACTGGTTTGATGAATTTAAACCGTCATATTGTACGAATTCATTTAACTGTGGTGAAAAATTTTTTCTTTTGCAAAGTGATGGAAGTATTTATTCATGTGTTCGCGGTCAGGGTTCAGAACCGTTTTATTATGGAAATATTTTTTCAAACTCTGTTAAAGAAATACTCGATTGTGGCAGTAGTAAGGTACTCGACTCACATCGTATGCAAGGTATGCATGATGATTGTAAAAAATGTGATTATTTGCATATTTGCCAAACGGGTTGTCCATTTGTAAAAACAGAGTTGAATTCATCTAAGTCATATACCTGTGCGCTTCAAAAAGAGATTTACAGGGATCATTCTGATCAATATCCTGCAGCAACTCCGGACATTAAAGTAGCAGCACTGCAGGAGTACATAGTGGATATGCACCCTCATTTGGTCGTTGATGAGCTTAATCCTGTTGATAAAAATAAACTAATATTACCAAATGACCTGGCCGATAATAAGAATAGGCTTATGGATATTATTTCCGATGATGCTATATTAGGTTCACTGTATTCAAATAATGATATCTTTATAGAATATAATAATACGTTTGAAGCATTAGAATCACAAATATTAAAGGCTAAAAGAAAAATCGTTTCAATTAATTCAAATGACAGTATTAAAATTCATATTAATAAGGCATTATTTCAGTTTAACTGTGAGGAAACTATACGCAATAAATTAATGATTCAATGTCTTAGGGATGTGCCAGTAGTTTATGGCGATGAAAAGCGCACTAAACAGGAGCATACCTTTAATTTTGAGGTGTATCATGACATGCTTTCTAATGAGAGCATTAAAGGTGAAGAGTATCTTGTTTATGACATTAAAGAATTATTGTATATGATGCGTAGGACGTTTTTACCAGAGGTACTTAATAATATGTTTTTCACTACAAGTTGCCTGAGGCGGTATCATTATGAAAAGCAAAAAGAAAATGCTTTTTATCATATTCAGGCCATAAACTTACCATTTCAGAACATCGAATTCTATTGGAATCACTGATCAGGAGTTTTCTATGCTAGACCCATTAAAGTTAAATCATCAGGTAAATCAGTTTCTTAGTTTTCTAAAAATAATGGATAAAAAAAATATTTCAAATGAAATAAGCTGTTTTTTTTCTGAAGACAATGAAGGGAATAAAGAAGTGCTACACGATAACGGCAGTATACAAATGTATGTTGATGGCCGACTAAATAGAAAAATAAAAGTTAACGATATTATTGATACAGATCGAATCGTTAAATTTGATGGCTCAACCATTATAGATATTAACCCCCGTGCATATATGAATAACTCTAATGGATTAAATGACCTGGATATCTACTCAAAGGGTGATGGTGCGAATAAATCAACCAGGCGATCAGGTGGAGCCAGTTCGAATAATAACAACAATAATAACAATAATGGATAGTTATTATTAATTTGTATTAATATTAAATTTTATAATAGGCAATTTCGATGAGTAATATCGACCAATTCGAAAGTGTCTTTCGTTCTGCTATTCGGGATGTAATAGTGAAGCCTGGAAATATCCAAATAGTTTAGGTGAGCATCTAGATGTACTTATCCAGAAGACAGATTCACCTATATTTATTTTACCGCATCCAGAAGCCGGTTATGCTCTTGATCATTCGATGAAAAATTGCGATGTGGTTATGGCTTTAACAGATCATCTATCAAATGATCATGATGCGGTATGGCATATTATCCTGGCTATTGCTTACATTTTAGTCTTTTTGTATTAGCTTAAAAAATTTTTATATTTGGACTTAATCAGGGTATGTTTCATCAATTGTTTTTAAAGACCTTATAAATAGACCTAGTCCACCTACAGCTAGAACCAGTATAGTAATTAAATCGAAAGCACTCATATGTCTAAAGCTAAAGTGTATTGATGATATAACGCCAAAAATCAGAGCTACAAGAGAGCCTATAGATAGTAACCAGCCAAGTAAATTTTTTGCATTATAAAAGATAATGCCTACACCAAACATGAATGGGATTAAAATCATACCACTTGAAACCCCAACTTGACCAATGCCATACATCCTCATGCCAAGGCCAAAGTGAGTTGAGACGGATATAGAGTTCAATAAAAGATAAAGTCCGCCGCAAAGCATTGTTAAGCCCAAAAAGAATTGTCCAAGGCCACCTGATGTACCACCTGCACCACGCATTTTGTCACCTTTTTATGATGTTATTGTTAGTAACATTATATACCATAAATAGAACTCAGTTTGAATCATAGATAATATTATATGTCAGGCATGGTAAATAGATCCTTAAAAGCATGTCAGAAGTAACATTTAAGAATGTTTAACTAAATAAGTGAGTAATATGAAGCAAGAAAATAATATATATGGAATAGTAATCATTGTTGCATTAGTGTCAATGATAGGCCCATTTAGTATTGATACATATCTACCATCATTTCCTTTTATTGAAACAGAATTGGAAGTTAATCGTGGGCAACTATCACAATCAATTGCTTTTTACCTGATGGCTACAGCGATATCTAGCTTGTTTTGGGGGCCTCTATCTGACCGTATTGGTCGTAAAAAAATAATCTTAGGTTCATTGTTTTTATATGCCATCGCATCACTAGGTTGTGCTATGGCATCAGAATTTCATGAGTTTTTATTATTTCGTGTATTTCAAGGTGTAGCGGCAAGTGGTGGAATGGTTGCAGGTCGGGCAATGGTTAGAGATATATATGATAGTAGAGGTGCGCAACGTGTTATGGCTTATGTATTGATGTTATTTGCCCTGGCGCCAGCTATTGCTCCTGTCATCGGCGGATGGTTACAACAGTTGTTTGGTTGGCGTAGCGTTTTTTATTTTCTATTATTGTATGGATCAATTATGTTTGTTTTTTCTGGAGTCGCTTTTAAAGAGACACTACATAAGTCTAAACAGCAATCGTTTCACCCTTTACATGTGTTAAGTATCTATATACGAACTTTATTGCATTTGCGTTTTTTAGCTATCGTAGTTGCACTGGGTGCAAGCTTTGGTGGTTTATTTGTATACATTGCTGGTTCTCCCACGCTATTGCTTGACCTGTTAAAATTAGAAGGTACAGATTTCTGGATACAATTTTTACCCATGACAAGCAGTATCATAATGGGGTCATTTATTTCAGGAAAGTTAACAAGACACTGGTCAAGTTCAAAAATAATAAATCTGGCGTTTTTAGTAATGCTTGTTGGTGTGATAATTAATATAGCTCAGGCAAACCTGATTATACAAAATACCTTTTTAGTCATAACACCAATTGTGATTTATGCATTTGGTGTTGCTTTATCGATGCCCGGATTAGGTGTATTGGCACTTGACTGTTTTCCAGATAATAGGGGGGCTGCAGCAGCAGTGCAGAGTTTTATGCATATAATGATATCAGGCCTTGTTGCCGGAGTTATGTTGCCTGGGCTCACTCAAAGTATAACTGCATATGCAACGTTGCAAATGATTTTGTTAATAATAGGGGGGGGATTTTGGTGTATTTCAGGTATATGCAAAAAAAATGAGTAACATAATTAATCTGGCATATATTAAGTCATGTATTACAAGCATAAGAAATATCACAAAACTATCATATCAATTTAAATTATCTGGTTTTGAGTATGTGTATTTGATACCGTAGAAGGTGTTTTCGAGTTTCTGATAGTACTATTACGAGAAAATGATAAGTGAATAAAAATGATATTGTATGAAGTGTCACCATTTAGGCATATACACAAAAAGCTAATATATTATTACGTTAGTACTGTTTAAAATATTCTGAATGTTATTTCATGTATATAATGTGTTAGTTTCAGGTCTGCATACCTAAGGTTATTTTTGATTGGTAAGCTTATAAAGGTGGATTAAGTTGGGTCGCATCTGGCTGTATAGAAGGTGATCCAAATGTAGAAATTGGCAAACATGTCTATAGTGGTTAACGAGAAAGTAGTGATATCATATATTAAATTTATTTTACTCAGAAAAAAGTTTAGTAATAATGGAGAGATAAATAAATGAACTAAAAAGTAGAAGTACATTTTTTTTGTGAAAAAATGGCGTCTGGTAAATCAACTCTGGCGAGTAAGTTGTCACAGAAAAATAATACTGTATTAATAGTTGAAGATAAGTGGTTGTCTTATCTTTTTCCAGTAGAAATAACAGATATAGCCAGTTATTTAAAATATTCTACCAGATTACACGAAATACTATTTGAACATATTAATAGTTTTCTATCAGCGGGTGTGACGGTTGTACTTGATGTTCCAGGTAATACTAAAAAGCAACGAAACTGGTTTCAAGATATTGTAAAGTATAATAATATTCCACATACACTGCACTATGTTGTTGCAAGTGATGAGTTGTGTAAAAAACAATTAAAATAAAGAAACAAAAATAAACCGGAAGGCGCAGCATTTACTACAAAAAAATAAGTTGATGAAATAACAAAATATTTTCAGCAGCCAGGTGAGAGTGAAGGATTTAATATTAAAATATATAATCGTGTTGAAATATAATATTTTTATTTTGGTTAAGGTGAAAGCGTTAAATAATTTCAATAGATGTTTGATATATGATTGAGTAATAAGATCATGTCAAGGTCACAGAACGGCTGTTTTAATAATAAAATTATTCAACAAGTCGTTTTCTTCTTCGTTTCACTATTCTTTTGCAACAGTTGATGAAAGTGGAAGCCCTCATGTTACGCCAATTGGCTCATTAATTCTTGGTGATCCAGGTTGTGCTATTTATTTTGAACAATTTACAAATCAATTACAAACAAATCTTAAATCAAATAAAATATGTAAGTGTGTTAGCTGTAAATAGTAGTAAATGGTTTTTGTTGAAGTCATTAGTATGGGGGCGTTTTAATGAATTACCCGCTATTCGATTGCAGGGTGAAGTTGGTGATCCTAGAGAGGCAACACACTTAGAAATTAAACTTTGGCAGAAAAGAGTTAAATCTGTTGGTTTCACTAAAGGTCATAAAATAATGTGGCAAAGTATGAAAACGGTAAGAGAAATAAAATTTCATAAAGTTGAACCTGTTAAAATAGGTAAAATGACTGAAGGTACATTATTATAAATTGATAATAAAATATATTCTATTATCACATATGCAGTATAAATTAATGTATCTACACCTGAATTTCAGGTTTGTAATATAAGGAATGAAAAAACGTGAATGATATGGTTGAAACTTATCCGGAATTTTTAATAGAATATTGACCGAGACTAAAAGTATAGGATTTAATCAACTTTCGGATGCTAGACTAGGGGCTCTTTTATCTACTCTCGCTGCTACTAAACCAGATTATTTTTTCTTGAGTCTGGTATGGGGAGTAGATTATCTACCGCATGGTTACTGAAGAAAATGGATAAAGCTTACCTTTACAAGCGTAGATGGAGATGATCAGTTTGTGGTAATAGCTAAAAATATTTAGGTTCTGATGCGAGAGTAAATTTTATTGTTACTAAAGATGAAGGTGTGATTCTTAATACATCAGTGGAATCAATGGATTTAATTTTTGCAGATACCTGACCGGGTAAATATAAGCACCTTGAGGGAACATTGTCATTATTGAAGAAGGGAGGCTTAATAGATGACATGATTGCACAGGATAACTGGGCATATGGATATGAAAAAAGTTGGTAGTTTAACTGGATATATTGATAATAGAAGCAATGTAGCTTTAACAAAATTAAACTGGTCAACCGGGATTACTGTTTGCAGTAAAATCTAAATAAAATTTTCACAGAGGCGAAGAGGGTACAGAGAAATATAATTAATCGTAGGGTTGATTATATAAAAGTGTTGAATGTATAGTTTTGTTATTTTCTATGCCTTTATAACACGGTTACGTCCCTGTTCTTTTGCGTTGTAAAGCGCTATATCAGATCGTTTGATAATATTTTTTATAGTATCTGCATTATTTATTTCAGCAACACCAAAGCTACAGGTTATACTCCCAATGGAATCAAAAATAGTTTTTTCAATAACTTTTCGAAGTTTTTCAGCAAGTTTTACAGCGCCTTCAATTTCAGTTTCTGGACATATGACAATAAATTCTTCTCCGCCCCAGCGGCCAACGGTATCAGTCTGTCGAATGTTATTAGTGAGAATTTTTGCGGTTTTAACCAGTGTGATATCCCCTATGTCGTGACCATATGTGTCATTTACAGCTTTAAATTTATCTATATCTAATAATATAACACTAAAGATATTTTTGTATCGTATATGACGCGTGTATTCTACTTCTAATCGATCTTCTATTTTTATACGGTTGTATAATCCAGTTAAATGGTCAGTAATGGCTAAGGTTTTTAACTGCTCATTTACATTAACTAGCCGGTGTTGTGCGTCTTCGAGTTCCTGGGTACGTTCGTTTACACGAACTTCCAGAAGATTTTTATCGGATTCTATTTTTTCTATATAGTCATTTATTTTGTTGCTCATATGGTTGAATGCATTACTGAGTGTGGCTATTTCATCACTACCCGTTACTTCAATATTTAAGTATTCGCCAGATTCCTTAAATTGCTTGATCACTTTGGTCAGACTTCCTAGCTTGTGTGTCAATAAAAATCCAAACATCAGGCCGCTGATAGCAATAATCATCATCCCAGCTATTGCAATACCTATGCCTAATTGTTTTGCTTTACGTAGTTGTCTTTGAATTCGCGCTAGTGAAAACTCAATTTCAATATCACCGAGCTTAGTAAGGCGTTTTTTAATCCAGTAATGATGGGGGGATGAGTTTTGTGAAGCCTGTTTCTCTCCAACCATTTGAAAATTACTGTGTGCGATGATAATTCCTTTTTTATTTAGAATGGCGATATTGATAATTTCTGGATCTTGAGAAATTTGTTCGATATATTGCTGCAAGTCATCATATTCTTCAGAGAATATAGAGTTGCTGGTTATTTGTTTGATTAACTCGATTATAATCTGGTGTCTGTTATCCAGATCTTCCTTTGCCTGGAGTTCGATGTAACTGAATGTATTCCATAAGACAATGGTAAGCATTATGGCTTCCATAATAAAAACAGTAATGGCAATTCGGTACTTTAAAGAAGAAAGTATTTTTTTTATCATGTAAGTGATAATTTGTTACCTTATTACGTCATAAGCACTGTCTTTGGTTCGAATCATTGGAATAATCTTTCCACCAGCAAGTATTTTCTTGCCTGATGTTGTATTCGGCCAGTTAAGAATAGAATCAATGAGTAGCTCTCTTGTCTCTTTTGGTACTCGTTTATGAATTACAAACAAAGAGTTGGGAATTTCTTGTGCTTTATGTAAGATCCTGAATTTAGTTTTCATTTTAACGTCACTAAAATGCTTAAGTGCGCGTTCTGCAGTACCACAGGCAGCTGTTTCACCTATAATGACGCTTTGCATACAGGCGAAATGATTTTTCTTGTATTTGCGGTTAATTTCAGTATTTAGATCAAAGCCTTTATCTAAGAGTGTTTTATCAGTAATTCTAGAAACTGCAGCGTGGGGGGCAGGAGTAGCGATTGTTTTGCCTTTTAGATCACTTAGTTGGTGATATTTAGAGTCTTTATCAACAATGATAACGGTTCGAAGCGGAATGCTCCGTCTTGCTAGTGGCAGATAATTGTACATATCATGGGCTAATATATAATCGTAAGGCTGAATAAAGGCAATATCGTATTCTTCTTTTGACAGGGCGTCTTTAAATGCGTTATATGAAGATTTTGTTCTGAGAAATACAGGAGTACCAGATGCCTTCTCAAAGTCATTGGCAATAGGAGTGTAAACTTTTTTTATTCTATTAGTAGGTAAATAAGGGAAAACCCCAAATTTATACCCTTTTGTGATATTGCTGGCGTTATTATCAAAAATAGTTAACATTAATATGATTAACAGGGATACCTTGTACATAATATAGGTCTCTATACGTTGTTATTATAATAATTTCTCACTCAACTAAGTTTAGTCCAAAATTAAAAGTTATTGCCACTATTAGCGAGTAATGATATAAAGCATGTCGAGTTTTATAAATGTAGAATTTATCTATTTAATTCAATGATATAGCTTAGATATAGACATTAAATATATAGGTGTAAATACCTGCATATTTGTAATAGTAGTTAGTTTATTATTTATTTTGAGCTGTTGCTTAGGTCGTGCATAAATAATTTAATGATGGTTTCAAGTCAGAAATTAACTTCGGCATACCGTACAGTGTTAATTTATAATTAAGATGAGGTACTAAATTTGATGAAGCTTAAGAGGAATTAATTATTAGACCGCTATTAATTGATTTTAAAAAGTCCCAGAACAAATATCGCCTGCTTATCTAATTAAAAAAACTTTCGAGAGGGTCAGAATCACTGTTGAAATTTAGAGTTGAAGAGGATAAAAAGTGAAAAAAGTTATTTCTGTGTTGTTGATGTGTTTAGTTTCTAATGGCCTGTGGGCTAGTGTAGAGTTTCCAGGGCGTGACCGTTATCCGGGGGTTAAATATATTGAAATAGAAGATTTATATAATCAACGGAATAATGTTGTAATTATTGATGCCAGGTCACATTATGAATATGAAACACTAAGAATAAAAAATGCTAAATTTGTTCCAGTTACACTTACACCAAGTAAATTTGAAGTTGCAATACGAAAGATTGTAAATGATAGTCCCGGTAAGAAACTGGTATTTTACTGTAATGGGCATACTTGTATGAAGTCGTATAAAGCTGCTGCACGTGCCACTACATATTTGAAGCTTGATAACATCTATTCATTTGATGCTGGAATTTTTGACTGGGCAAGAAAGTATCCCAGAGAAGCATTTTTGTTGGGTAAAGAGCTAGATGATGTTTCAAAGCTAAAGTCGAAAGCTGAATTTAAAAAGCACCTGATGCCAGCTGAGAAGTTTATAAAAACAGCAGATGACACTGTTATGGTTCTTGATATTAGAGACAGGTTAGAAAGAGACGGATTTTATATTTTCTCAGGTTATGAGGAGTCCATCAGTTTGAGTGATAAGGACAGGAAGAAACTTGATGATTTCATGAAGAATGTACTAAAAAGTCATAAAACACTATATGTATATGATATGGTAGGAAAGCAGGTTAGATGGTTTCAGTATTATATTGAGTCAAAAGGTATAAAAAATTACTATTTTATGGAAGGCGGTGGAGAGGCTTTTTTTAAAATACCCTTAAATAAATTATTAGATTGATAAATAATAAATTCTTAATTTAAAGCATACACGATATATTAAGTTCACTTGTGTTGTTTATAGATTTTAGGATTAGTCGAAAACTAAGCTTTATAAAGTCTGCTTGAATCTCAAAGAGAATATAATGAAAAAAGTGAAGAATATTCGAATTTTGGCTTTATCGGGTAGTCTTAGAAAAAAATCATACAATACAGCGTTAATTAATGCAGTAGCACAACTGGCTCCAGCTGAAATTGAGGTTGTGGTTTTTGATGAAATGGAGTTGTTGCCGCTATTTAATCCAGACAGAGAGGATGAAGATATTCGGGCAATCATAAAATTACAGGAAGAGCTTAATAAATCTGATGGCCTAATTATTTCGAGTCCTGAATACGCGCACGGAATTTCAGGTGTACTAAAAAATGCACTTGACTGGTTGGTAAGTGGGGAGGATTTTCCGTATATTCCTGTTGCATTATATAATACGTCACCAAGAGCTACACATGCTCAAGCAGCTTTACGCGAGGTTATTACAACCATGTCCGCTAATATTATTGAAAGCGCCTGTGTTTCAGTCCCATTATTAGGCACTAATCTTGATGCAGCTGGAATAGTTAAAAATGAAGAAATATCACAGCTTATGCTAGGCAAAATCAACCTGTTTGGTGATGAAATTCTTAAATGTAGCAGTAAAAACAAAGTCTAGTACTCGCTTTCGCTATATGCTTTCTGGTTACAAATAACCCACTCTTAATTCTTTCATAATCTACCGAAATCATTGTGTCCGTATTTGATGTTGAGATCAAGCAATGGGGTTAATTATAAGATGGAAGATAAATTCAGAAATAGCAATTATTGTCATGAGATGCTTATTAAATAAAGGCATTATTATCCCTGATACAAATGTGCAGGTTTTATGTCTCAACGAGAAAGTTTTATTAATGATGCCATTTGACTTTTAAGGTGGAATTTACTTTGAACAGTGAAACGAAAAAATCATATACTGAAAAGATTAATAAAGTGTGTGATTACATTAGTGAGCACCTTAGCGAGAGTTTATCGGTTGAAAAATTAAGCCAGATAGCTAATTTCTCAAAATTTCACTTTCATAGACAGTTTTCTGAGTATACAGGTATAAATGTTGCTAAATATATTCAAATGATGCGATTAAAGTGGGCTTCATATCAACTCGTCTTTAATAAACATTACCGGATTATTGATATAGCAATGGATGCAGGTTTTGAAAACCCTGAGTCATTTTCACGTGCATTTAAAATTGTATTTGAACAAACACCTTCTCAATTCAGAGAACAACCTGAATGGAGTTCCTGGAATGAAAAGTATTATTGTCCAACAATTAAGAGGGGGGTAAAAATGAAGGTAGAAATAGTTGAATTTGATGAAACTAAAGTGGCAGTATTGGAGCACCGAAATGCCCCTGAGCTATTAAATAACTCAGTGAGTGATTTTATTGAATGGAGAAAACAAAGTAAATTACCACCGGTAACGAGTAGCAAGACGTATGGCCTTGCTTATGATGACCCCAAAACGACTGAAGCCACTAAATTCAGGTTTGATTTATGTGGTTCGGTCAACTCAGATGTGCCTCCTAACACACAGGGAGTCATTACAAAAATTATTCCTGGTGGACGTTGCGCATTGCTTCGTCATTTGGGTGCTCATGAAGAAATGAACCAAAAAGTACACTACCTGTATGGAGAATGGTTGCCAAAAAGTGGTGAGGAGCTGCGTGATTTTCCGTGTTATTTTCACTATATAAACTTATTCCTCGAAGTTTCGGAGCATGAGTTGATAACCGATATCTATCTACCATTGAAATAAGCTGATAAGAGGGTAAGTATAAAATAATGTTTATTGCATCAGATAATTAATTAAACGTAAGATGTGGATTAATTAAATAAAGGGGTAATAAATAATGGATTTATGGTTTGTGGCTTTTGTTGGTGGTCTTGTAGGTTCGATATTTATGGATGTGATAGAGGAGATAATGTCTAAAGTGGGAATTCAAAGTGGAGTAAAAGCAACACATATTGGAAGGTGGGCACATGGTTTGTCTAAAGGAAAATTTTATTACTCAGATATTGATAAAGTAGCACCCGTAAATAATGAATTGAAAATTGCATTTGTTTTTCACTATTTAGTTGGCGGTGGATTAGTCGCTCTTGGGTATCCAGTGCTGTTATATTTTTATAATATTTTCAGTTTATCTTTGCCAATTCCGTTAGCAGTCGTTTATGGTTTATTAACCTGTGTGTTTCCATGGTTTATATTGATGCCATCGATTGGTAAAGGCATGGCGGGAAATCAAATGCCAGCACAGGCAATGCCAATTATTGCTCCTGTTATTTCACACCTGGCTTATGGATTGGGTCTTTGGCTTACTTTATTTGTATATAGCTGGGCAATTGTATAGTGAAACAGAGGTAATTAGTCATTCAATCAAACATACCCGAAATATTAGATTTACTGTTAAAGGTTTTGTCATAGTGAGGCAGGGAAGGCAGAGAAATCAAGTGTTCTGTAAGGTAGACAAGTGAAGCGATTCATCAGGTTTGGTGAAAACGGTGGCTCCGCTTAACTTTATCTAGCCTGCCTTTAATAGGTATTCTCAGTGTTCTCTGCACTCCTTGTATTCTCGTTTATAAATTTTTCCTGTAATATAGCCTGAAAAAATAGAGAATATAAACATGAGATCAGTTAAAGTATTGGCAGCCAACGTTTGTTCAGGCTTAATATTAATAGCAGGCTTACTAACTTATACAGCAATTAGTTATGCGGAAGATTTAACCGTCGCCTACTTTCTTGAGTGGCCAACCCCAAATCAATTTGCACAGGTGAAAAAAATTTACGACAAGGAACTTGGGGTAAATGTTAAATGGGTTTCATTTGATGCGGGAACGGCCATGTCAGCAGCAATGGCATCTGGTGACGTTCAAATATCTTTTTCCCAGGGTATTCCCCCTTTTGTAATTGCGGCCTCTGCGGGACAGGACCTTCAAGTTGTTGATGTTGCTGTTTCTTACTCAGAAAATGATAATTGTGTGGTACGTTCAAGCCTGGAAATAAATAAAGAAAATGCGAAAGAACTCGAAGGTAAACAGGCAGGTATACCTATTGGCACTGCCGCTCATTATGGTTTTTTAAAGCAGATGGAATATTTTGGTGTGAATACCCGCACTATGAAAATTGTAGACATGTCACCAGCAGATGGTGCTGCGGCGTTTGCCAATGGTAATCTTGATATGGTTTGTGGTTGGGGTGGCTCACTGCGTCGCATGAAAGAGCATGGTAATGTACTTATGACTGGAGCTGAAAAAGAAAAACTGGGGATTCAGGTTTTTGATGCAACCACCGTTTCGGCTCAATGGGCACAGGAAAACCCTGATTTACTCGCAAAGTTCCTGAAAGTCACCGGGGATATGAATGCGAAATTTACGGCGAATGGATCAAAAGTAATGCTGCCCGTAATTGCTAAAGTAGCAGGCATGAATATTGATGAGAGCAGAAAAACAATGGCAGGATTTAGCTTTCCAGCTATGAATGAGCAGCTCAGCGATAAATGGTTGGGTGGTGGCACACAAAAATTTCTCAAAGAAGTTGCAGATTTTTTTGTTAAACAGGGTATTATTCCAAAAGCTCGTGATGATTATGAGAGTGCAGTGGATGCCAGCTATCTTGAAGCCGCATCTAAATTGTAATTATTAAATCTAATTTTTCAGTATATAAAGTAAATCTCTTTTGAAGAATAGCAGTTTACACATCAATAACGTATCAATGACATTTGATTTGCCCGATGGCAGTGTTGTTTATGCACTTAAAAATATTTCACTCGATTTGCGTGATGGCGAATTGCTGACGATATTAGGCCCCTCAGGTTGTGGTAAAACAACATTGCTGAATATTGTCGCAGGATTTCTTACACCTACTTCTGGGAAAGTTGTTTTAAATGGTAAACAGGTTAGCGGACCCGGTGCAGAAAGAGGTATGGTTTTTCAACAGGGGGCGTTATTTGAATGGATGAGTGTTCGTAAAAACATTGCTTTCGGCCCAGCTATGAAAGGCGTATCTAACACGCAAATTGATCAGCATGTGGATGAACTCTTAGAAACGGTGGGTTTGCATGGTTTTGCAGAAAAAAATGTGTACGAGCTTTCCGGTGGTATGCAACAACGTGTTGCATTGGCACGGTGTCTTGCTAATGACCCTGATGTTATTTTAATGGATGAACCCCTTGGTGCGCTCGATGCATTAACCCGTGAAAAAATGCAGGGACTCATACTTAAACTCTGGAAGGAAACGGGCAAGACCATCATTCTTATTACTCATTCAGTAGAAGAGGCTTTGCTGCTCGGTGAGCGGCTTCTGGTTATGGCGCCTCGACCGGGTCATATTCATAAGGAATATTATTTACCTTTTGCAGAGCAAGCTATTGAAACGAATTTACGTGAAATAAAAAAACGTGAGGATTATGTAAGCAAACGTGAAGAGATATTATCTATGATATGGGAAATGGAAGAAGATATTATGAGCAGTAAAGTATAAACCATGCTTATTTCTATAATATATATAAGCCTGTTTATACTACTCTATTTTGGTTATGCGCTTGTAGAAAGCCTGATTAGCAAACGACGCCATGGTAAAAATGTTTACAATGAAAGAAAAACGGTTACCTTTGGAGATGAAAGTGCAGTAAAGCCAAACCGTGTTGCTTCAATTTTTTCTGTGATAACTTTATTTTTCTTATGGGGCGCCTTTACAGGCTCTAAATTAACACCTATTCATGTAGAGGGACCATTTACTGGTGATACCTCTTTTTCATACACCGCCAGTAATTCACAAAATCAGAACGACGATGCTACTGTCTATATCCGTGTAAAGTATAGTGGTGATAAGTTTAATAAACCGGATATTCTGAATATAAATCAAACTGGTTTTGCCAGGAATGATGCAATGAAAGTTACAGCCTGGCGAAGTGCGCTTATTCGTGTGCAAAACAATGATGTTGGGGGTAAAGAAAAAGGCTATCGCATTAGTGCAATTAACAACCAGCCCATCACGCCGAAACAATCAATAAAAGTTGCCAATGGAATTGTGAGTATGACAGCTAAAGGTAGTTTGAATTTTGCACCGGATAAAGGCTGGCAAATGGAAGCAATATGGCTGCCGGCACCAGAAGCTGTTTTCACTCGCCTGATTGAAATTGCCCGTGATGGCTACCAGAATATCACCCTCACAGAAAATATTGGCTGGTCATTGTTACGTGTCATTGCGGGTTTCCTTCTTGGAAGCCTGGTTGGAATTCCCCTTGGTTATGCTATGGGTTTGAATAGCTGGTTCCGGGGCTGGTTTGATCCTATTGTTGAGTTTATGCGTCCTATCCCGCCGTTGGCGCTTATACCGCTTATCATTATCTGGTTTGGTATTTGGGAGACAGGTAAAATCAGTTTATTGTTTCTCGCCGCTTTATGGATTATGACCATTGCTGCACGTGCGGGTGTATCCGGTGTAAATATTTCTAAAATACACGCAGCCTACTCCCTTGGTGCATCTAAATTTCAGGTATTAACCCGAGTCATTATTCCCAATTCATTACCGGATATTTTTACTGGAGCAAGAGTCGCAATGGGTGTTTGTTGGGGTACCGTCGTTGCAGCAGAGTTAGTGGCGGCTGAAAAAGGTGCTGGTAAAATGATAATTGCAGCGTCAAAATTTCAACAGACCGACGTTGTGATTATGGGAATTATTCTGATTGGAATAATAGGTTATGGGATTGATATTCTTATGCGTTTAGCAGAAAGAGCACTGGTTCCCTGGAAAGGAAAAGTTTAGCCGCGTAAGTTAATATACTGGCCATCCGCTTTTAGTAAGTAATTATTGACTCCAGCGGCCAAGAATTTTTTGAGCGTTTTCAGTAATTGAATTATACTCGGTTGATCTAATGCAATCTGTGTTTCTAACAGACCATAAAGAAATAAGTCCGTTGTTATTAATAATTTGACCGCCTTTTTCAGTTAGCATAATTTCAGCTACCGGTTTACTAACTATTTCGCCATCTTCTTTATAATAATGAACAGGTAAATTATTGGTTTGAAATACTTCGCTCAGCTGCATGTTCCAGCCATTGTTTTTAAAATTTCGTGCCAGGCATTCCGTTTTTATAAAAGCGGCATTACCCCATAAATAATTTTCATGGTTATTATCTTCAGTCATTTCTTCAAAAGAAAATGTCTCGATAGGTTTACTTTTTTTACCATACGGCAGCCTGAGTAAAAAGCGAGGCAGGGCAAGACCTATATATGCGCCAACCGGCGATTGTCTCAGCATTTGCCAGGCTTTAGTTACGCCATCATTTATAGAGTGGTTCCAGTCTTCATAATCGGGTGTTTTCGAAAATGACTTACAGCCCGTGAGGGTTTCATTTGCTGCGGCAATAAAGGGTGCTCTTGCTTGCTGCGCAATTGCACCGATATTGGCCAGTGATAAGACATCATCTATGCTATCAGTAAAACTGTAATTGCCTAGTAAAATACTCCAGGGCAGATCGCCTTCTGAAGGGTCACAAAATAATTTATATATTGAAGATGAAGACAGGTCGTCGACTGCAAGCGCTTCCTGTAACTCCTGCTTGGTAATATCCAGTAAAAATATTTTTAATTTAGAATCAGTTTCCAGACGTTTAATTAAAAAATAAATTGATTGCCAGGCAGACTCCATTGCCTGGAATTCAGCATGGTGCAAAATATCGCGCATATGGTTTTGGGTAGCCATGTCGAGCATGTTCAGCATTTCATCCTGTCGTGGGTCAGCAGCCGGCTCAACATAGGGTGTCACTATACTTTTTATTAAATTGTCTATATGTGTCGCTTCAGCAGAAATGCTGCTAGTTGCCTGGTCTTGTTGTGAACCAAGAATGCTATCTAGAATATTGTCTGTTGAAATAGCTGGAGCTGTGCTGTCAGCAGGTGCTTGCTCAGTTACAGGCTGGTTTTCTGAGGTATTACTGGCGGGTAACCAGCCCTGTATTTCAGCAGCTGCATCAGCAAAGCTACCTGGTTTATTGAGTCTGCGGCGTAAGCTTCTTAATTTACTAAATGATTCCAGATTTTCATATAATTCATCGGGGTGAAAATCATCCAGCTCTTTAAGTTTAATGTTGATGGCTTCATTATCTGAAATATTTAAATTTAAACTAATCTTAAAGCCCGCCATCACTTCTTCAAAATTATCCCGGTCTATTTCGATAAGACGTGGTTTGAGTTTTTTGTCAGTTGTAAATTTCGAATGATTTAAACGACCACTAAAGTCGCCCATTATTGCAATACAAAATGGGCTATTGGCTTGTGTTTCAGTGGCGTTTGATTCATCCGTATTTAACTGTGACGGAGTAGAAGAAGGTTTGCTGTGAATATTAACCTCTACACCCATTTTTGGCTTGTCTGGCATTGTCGATTTCCATGTCTAATCGTTGGCTTTAAAGGATACCATTAAAATCAGGCTGTGCAGAGATCATTAAAAAATTAATATTGGTATCATTAAATTGGAATAATGCCTTACATAGGTTCTTTATTGTGTTGTTTTGTGACCTGAGAACTGAGCAGGTCTTTTTTCGACACTTGTTTGGCTATGTAGTTCTCTATAACATTTCTAGGCACTCTCCCCAGTTGCACAGCAGACACATCACCTTTGGGGTTCACAAGAATAATGGTAGGCGTGCCCTGTAATGCACCCAGGCCCAGGTCATAAAACATATTTGAGCTAATTAACAGGTTGGGGAATGTAATGAAATAATCTTCTTCAAATTGTTTCACCTGTTCCATTTTGGCATAGTTGAAAGATGGAAAATCAACGGCTAGCCCTAGAACATCTATGTTTGTTTTTTTCCTGTCATCATACAGGCCTTGAATTGTTGGCATTTCTTCAATACATGCGGGGCATTTGGGGCCCCAGACGATGACCGTCGTCCATTTGCCTTTTCCCAGGTAGTCCTTAAGCAGGTGCTTCTTTCCATCGCTACCCATAAATTCCTGCTCTTTAAGGATGGAAACCGGTTTATCAGCGGCTGATAGTGATGAAGAGAGGGCTAAGGAAATGATAAATAAGATAATTTTTATAGAGTTGGTTAATTTCATGGGGCTTCTACAGTAGATTAGGAAAGTAAAGTTGTATTATACGACAGTGATATTGATAAAAAGTTAGGAACAGGTCAAAAAAAATCAAGCTGCTAAAGCCGAGTCAATTGAAAATGGGCTACAAATCACTTTAATTGTAGTTTCAGTAATATATCTAGGGGTGAAACGTAGGCACCAGAAAATGGTAGCGCAAGCATACTCAGTATAACGCCAGGCTGCTTTATTTATATAAGCTTTCCAGTTTATAGTTTTCAGTGATCGATAACGGTTGTTTATAATTTGCAGTAAATTTCTGGCAAAGATCAAACAAGTCGTCACACTTCCAGTGATCAGTGTTATTGCGATATAAATATACATTAAGTACATTTATTTTATCAGCCAGAGATTGATCAACGTTATTTGAAAGCTCAGTAAGCGAATTAATCGGCTTATTATTAAAAAGCACACGTCCCCATTCCAGAAGTGCATCCTTAGTTTCCTGGGCATTGGTTTTTTCACAAGCCTGTTTAATGTTTTTCATAGAAAGCCTGAGTGATGGTGTTTCATTTTTATGGACTTTATCAGTAGCAGGTTTAATGCTTTTATTTTTCCATAATAAAAACAATGTTATTAACAGACCTGTTGCCAATATCAAGGAGGTTAATTTCCAGGGTAAGCTATTGTCAGTTGAACTTATGTTTGAATTCGCGGATGGTGCAGGGCTGGACTGAGGTGTAATTTCAGGGTTAGTGATATTCTCAGCTATATTTGAATTGGCTGGTTCTGGTGTAACTAAATTAGAGGCTGTGGTACTACTAACTTTAAAGGTTCTGGATTTTATTTTGGCAATTTCCATTTTATTTTTTTGCGTATTCCACCAGGGCACAGAAATAGCCGGTAGAGTATAGCTGCCTGCGGATGAAGGGATAAGTGCAATTTTAAGTTGTTGCACACCGGTTATACCATCCTCATTCATATTGTTCTTTAGTAATGGTTTGTCAGGGTATTGTTTTAAACCTTTAATCTCCGATGCAACAAACTCCGGTAACTGTGCTGCGGTTTGTCCATCAGCCACTAATAAAAGAGTGCGTGTTATGGGTTCGCCTGTTTTTAACGACTGTGTTTCAGGAAATTCTTCAACTAGCTGAACCTCTTTTGCCACAAGCCAGTGTTTAGCTTTAAATGAATCTGGAACAGGTTTAATTGAAATTATTTTCCCATCTGATAAACGTCGTACGGTTTTAGTGTTACTGCGAAAAGGATCAAAGGGTGAGCGGTTATTTCTAGAGCCCTGTAGTGAGATTTGCGCACTGGCCACACTGGGTTCAATTTCCAGTTTACCTGGTGACTGTGGGTAAATCGCGTAGCTTTGTTCCAGAACCAGATAAGGGGTGTTGCCCTGTTTAGTTTGATATTGCTTAGCATCTCCCAATGTTTCTATTGTTACTTCAATACCACTGGTTTTTAAAGGTGAAAACTCATAGGCACGGATATTGCTCGAACTGAGTAATCTTTGTGTGATAATAATTTGTTGTTGTGGATAAGCGCTATCTGAGCTGCTTAAAAGTTCGGAGATAAATGCTTCACCCTGTTTGCCTGTTGATTTTTGTGGTTGCTTAATGGTTATTTGATAACTGGGGCTACTATCGCGCCCAAAATTAATGGGGGGGATGGTGATTGTACCCTTGTGACGAGCAATGAGTGACAGGTTCCATTTTTTAGAGCGGGTATATTTCCCATTTATAATGCTAATGTTACTGCTGGTGCCTGTATTTAAAATTTGAAAATCTTTTTCAAGGGGGGAAAAGTCAGGTTCATCATCAGGTTCTTCATTGCTCTCAAATATCAGGGTAAAAGTTTCATTTAGTTCAATTTGTGTGCGGTCAACTTTTACCTGAATGTCAGCTGCGTTTGCAGTAAATGCAATTAAACAGAAGAGTGTAAGAAGGGCTTTAATAAATAAATTTTTAATGTTCATGTTATGTATTCTGGTTCACTGCTTTGCCGTTAAAAGAAATTAGTTAATGGTTAAACCACACTGTAGTTTGATTAACGATTATTTCATCCTGTTCGAGACATGAGTTGAGGATGCTTGTCTAAGCTATGCCGTAAAACTATCCCTGGTGGCTCGGCACCCGCTTCCATGCGGGTGATGGTCTTAAACAGGCATCCCCAACTCATGTCTCTAGTGGTTAACGTGACAGCAGTGATTCTGGTTATCAATTTAAAGCTCACCATGGGTTCTGCTCATTCTGGTTTTTTTCACGACCGTACTGGTATTTAAATTTGCGGCGCAAAAGTCCGCCTGGGTCATCAGGAATTTTTTTAAGCCACTGCTGGGTTTGTTGTTGTTCTAAATCAGGTGTTGCCTTGCTTAAGTTTTGTTGCTGGGTTTTGCGTTCTTCATCTGATTTCTTGTCTTCAGACTCATCTTTGGTTTCTGCAGCCTGTTGCTCTTCTTTTTCAGAATCGGAGTTTTCTTTTGGTTGTGCACTCTGTTGTTCAGGTTGTTGATCTGACTCTTCCTGTGAGTTTTTAGACTGGTTTTGTTGTTCAGGGTTTTCGTTGGCGTTGTTCGGAAAATTTTTCTCAGAATTTTCTTGGGAATTTTCCTGGGATTTCTGGCTATTTTGCTGATCAGTATCTGAGTCACTTTTTTGTTTATCTTTATTGTCCCGGTTTTTATCACCTTCCTGTGAATTCTGTTCCTGTTGTTGTTTTGCCTGCTCAAGTAGCTGTTTATTATGTTTTGCATCTTCGTGTTCTGGATTTAATTGCAAAGCACGATCATAAGCCTTAATGGCATTTTCAAGATCGTTGGCTTTAGCCAGGGCATTGCCCCGATTGTAATTTGCTTCTGGTGTATCGATATCGTTTAATAGTTCTGCAGACTCCTGGTATTGCCCCGCTTTATATTGGGCTGCCGCTTTCCATTGAGGGTCATTAAACAGTTCGGCCGCTTGTTGCGCATTACCTGCTTCAAATGCTGTTGTTCCCCGCTGATTATTATTGTTCCATAAGTCAGACCAGCCAAATGCCTGTGCCGGTTGGGGCAGGGGTAGAATAAAAATTAATAACGCAAATATTAAGCCTTTACGAAATGCATAGGCAGCAAAAGGTATTATGAGTAATATCAGCCATGGCCCTTCTTCATACCATAAATCGGTTTTAAATTTATTGCCGCTTACATCGGTTTGTTCTTTACCCAGGGCCTCTCTATTTATATCAATAATAGAAAGTAAGTGATTAATGTCACTATCATTCGAAGTTAATAAACTAAATTTCCCACCACTTAAAAATGCGGCATTTTTTATGCTGTTAACATCAAGTTTTGGCACAACTATGGAGCCATTCCGGTCTTTAACAAATCCTCCTTGCTGGTTAGCAATGGGGGCACCTTCTTTAGTGCCAACTGCCAAAATAGAGGTTATATAGTTTTCTGAACTTAATTTTTTCAATGCACTTTTATCATTCAAACTGACACTGTCGGTAATGACGAGTATGTTGCCTTTGGAGTGTCCTGCATTATTGAAAAGCTGTAGTGCTTTTTCCAGGGCAATATCCAGGCGACTGCCCTGGGCTGGCATGATATGTGTTTCTAAAGCGGGCACCTGTGAAGCAATGGTTTCTGCATCATCGGTTAGGGGGCTTACAACATAAGCGCCTGCCGCGTATGCAATTAAAGCTGTCTGGCCTTCTTTACGCATTGATAAAATATCATTTATTTTAAACTGTGCCCGACTTAGGCGGCTGGGTTTGATATCGGTTGCATCCATCGAATGAGATAAATCTAAAATAATAACCAGCGCAGACTGTGTTTTAAAAACAGCCTGGGGACGTTTTTCAAAAGCGGGACCGGCCAATGCAAAAATAATAATAAGACCCAATATAAATAAGGCAATGACCGGCGTTGGTTTTTTGCTGTGAGTGATGTCCTTTAATAAATGGGGCAGTAATCGTTTGTCGATGACAGATGCCCAGCTACGACTATGCGTATGTGTGTGGCTATATAGCCAGATGGTCAGGGCCAGGGGAAATATTGCCAGTAACCAGTATGGGCGAATGAGATGAAATTGCTGAATCCATTGCAGGCTATCCATTACTGACGCTTCCTCTTGAAATTAGCCCGGTTATTTTAAACATAAATTGCATGATACTCGGTAATATCGCAATGCAGCATGAAATGAGAAATGCTATTGCCAGTGGCCACATATAAAGTGACATGACAGGTCGAAAGCTTTGGCTTTCCTGTTCAACAGGTTCTAGTTTGTCTATTAAAGAATAAATTTGGTTTAGCTCTTTAGTGTTATGTGCTCGAAAATATTTTCCACCAGTGATGACAGCAATTTCATTGAGGGTCTCTTCATCAATTTCATTATTTTTTACGGTCTGTTTAAAAAAGAAGCTCCCGGTTTCCCTGGTGGCTGCACCAATGCCGATGGTATAAATTTTTAAATCCTGTTTAGCAGCAAGCTCAGCTGCTTTTAGGGGGGGGACTTCACCAGCTGTATTGGCACCATCAGTGAGTAAGATCAGAACCTGTTTTTCTGCGCTTTTTCCGTTAAGGCGTTTAATGGCCAAACCGATAGCATCGCCAATGGCGGTCATTTTCCCCGCGATGCCAATTAATGATTCCTGTAGCATGGTATTAACTGTCTGGGTATCAAATGTTAAAGGGGTTTGCAGGTAGGCCTGTTGTCCAAATAAAATTAAACCTATACGGTCACCTTCACGGCGTTTAATAAACTCACCTGCAACCACTTTAACCGCCTGTAAACGATTGATGGTTTGACCATTAATTTCAAAATCTTTCTCCGCCATACTGCCGGATAAGTCCACCGCCATCATTAAGTCTCTACCGCTTACCGGTATTTCAACCCGTTCACCCAGCCATTGTGGTCGAGCTGCGGCAAATATCAAACATATCCAGGCAAGGCTCGCTAAAATTGCCAGCCATTTATTTTTATTTATGAAACCTGCGTTGTGTGACATTGAATTAAAGTCGTCTAAAAATGGTACATGTAAAGGCACGTCCTGGTTTTTGTCACTGCTCGGTAACATGAAGCGAAATATAAGCGGCAAAGGCAGCACTATGAATACCCATGGCCAGACGAATTGAATATTGGCAATTGAAATCACTGTGAAACACCCGTGTTTATTTTCGAGTGATTCATTTCAGGGTAATGCATTTCAGGGTTGTTTGTTTCAGGTAATCCTTTAATCCATTGTTCGCAAATAGTAAGTAACTCGTTATGATTAAATTTATTTTGTTTCATATAGGGAGCGTGTTCTAGTAGCTCACTTATATCATCAGTAAATATGCTTTGTGTACTCAACTTATTCAATTGTTGAATCCAGGGCTTGCCCGTCAGGCTGGCAATGTTTTCTCTTGGCAAATAACTTAATGCAATTCGACGTAGTAAAGCAGATATGGCACGTATAAATTCTATCGAGTCATTCTGGTTTTTAAATTCAGCGCGTATGTTGCCAAGTTCATGCAGGGCAATTTTTCTATAGGGAACTTTCTTATTAAGTTGTCTGTATTTAATTAATTTATAAATAACAAAAGTAATTAAAACTATCAGCAGGGGCAAAAGCCACCAGCCAATAGCTAATGGCCACCAACTTACCGCTTCAGGTAAGTGAATGTCACGCAATGGCAATTCATTCATTTTCTGCGTGCCCCGGTTCGGGCTTTCCCCGTCGGGGATTTTATTCCCAGTTTATGTTGTAGGGTTGACAGAACATCATCTTCTGTGGAAATGCTTAGATAATGCATACCCATTTTCCTGCTGATATTCTGTAGATGAGTTTGCTGATTAGAAAAACGTTGTTGATACTGTTGTCGCTGTTTTTTATTATAGGTATTTAAGTTTAGCTCTTTATTACCATCACTCATTTTGTAATTTCCCGCCGGTGGTAACTGTTGCTCAAGCGGGTCATGCACAGAAATTAATATCACATCTGAATGACGACTTAGTTGAGAAAGCTGTGACCAGCCAAGCTCGTCCATATTTCTAAAATCACTGATTAGAAAAATAAGTGAACCGGGTTTATTAACACGCTGTAATCGGCCCAGTGCATCCGCAGCACTTTTTGTATGCTGGCTTGTGTGAACAGGGTTTTCCCATGCAGAGTGCTGTGCAAGTTGTTTTATAAAGTGCAGACTTGCGGATTTTCCCCGGCTAGGACGAAGTTCAATATGTGAGGTTTCAGAAAAAATGAGTCCACCTAAACGGTCCCCATGATGAGCTGTACTCCAGGCAAGCAGAGCAGCAATCTTCGCTGCCAGTACCGATTTGAAATGCTGCTGGGTGCCAAAAAACATCGGCTGGCGATAATCTATCCACAATAGAACCGGGCGTTCCCTTTCTTCTCGAAATACTTTCGTATGGGCTTTACCCGTGCGCGCGGTTACCCGCCAGTCCATTGCGCGAATATCATCACCGGGTTGGTAAGGGCGGGATTCATCAAACTCCATGCCCCGGCCTTTAAATGTTGATAGATACTGGCCGTTAAACTGGGCCTGAATACTGGCTGAGTTCAGCGGTAACTGCCGGGCGTCACGATTTAAACCAATCAATGTAGATTGACTGATGCGCACAATATCATCTGCAGCGATTATTTTATTTGACATCAGGGTACAGCTATGCGGGCGATAAGCTCATCTATGAAGTGGTCTTTGCTAATGCCTTCTGCTTCAGCTTCAAAGCTTAAAATAATACGGTGGCGCAATACATCATGCGCAACAGCCTGAATATCTTCCGGGCCTACAAAGTCACGGCCCGCCAGCCAGGCATGGGCGCGAGCACAACGGTCTAATGCCATGGATGCGCGGGGTGATGCACCATATTCCAGCCAGTTGGCTAATTTACTGTCATATTTACCCGGATCACGGGTAGCGAGCACCAGTTGTAACAAATAATTTTCCAGTTCATCAGACATATAGATGTCCAAAACTTCATTACGTGCATCGAATAAGGATTGTTGAGATATTATTTCCTCAGGCTTGACCGGTTCACTAAGCCCCTGTCTGGCCTCGCCACGGGTCAGGTGTAGAATTTCCCGTTCGATTTCAGCATTTGGGTAGTCTACAAACACATGCATTAAAAAACGGTCGAGTTGGGCTTCGGGCAAAGGGTAGGTGCCTTCCTGTTCTAATGGGTTTTGTGTAGCCATGACCAGAAATAATTTTGGTAAGGGGTAGGTTACGGAGCCAACCGTGATTTGCCTTTCTGCCATGGCTTCCAGCAGGGCGGACTGAACCTTGGCTGGGGCACGGTTTATTTCATCCGTTAATATCAGATTATGGAATAAGGGCCCTTTCTGGAATTGAAAGCTCGCGTCCTGTGGACGGTAAATTTCAGTGCCGGTTAAGTCAGCGGGTAGAAGATCAGGGGTAAACTGAACACGGTGAAAATCCCCCTCAACACCTTCGCTTAATACCTTAATGGCGCGTGTCTTTGCAAGCCCGGGTGCCCCCTCTACCAGAAGATGTCCATCGGCTAAAATTGCTATTATTAGGCGATCAACCAGGTATGATTGCCCAAGAATATGTTGACTGACATAGTTTTTAAGTTGTGAAATTGCAGTATGCTGCGACAAAATTGTCTCCGGTGGATTCATTGTAAGCCCATGTAGATATGAATCAAGTTGATGTACTACACTCGTAAAAGTTGGGCAAATATTAAATTTGCCGAATTTTATCATCAATAAAGACCAATTATTTAAAAAAAAGTTTTTATATTTAAGAGAATTTAATGAAAGTTTTAAGTCGATTTATATTAAAGTTAACCGGTTGGCAATTAGATGAGCAACAACCACCAGTTAACCGCTATGTTCTGATAGGCTATCCCCATACCAGTAACTGGGATTTTGTTCTGGGTATGCTGGCAAAGTGGGCAATGGATATGCCGCTTAACTGGGTGGCAAAACACAGCATGTTCTGGGGGCCATTTCGCCCCCTGTTTATTGCCATGGGGGGGGTGCCGATTAACCGTGATAAAACCACTGGCTTTATTCAAAAGAACATCGAACTTTTTCAGGCAAGAGAGAATTTTGTTCTGGGGATTATGCCTGAAGGGACTCGAATTAAGACGCACCGGTTGAAAACAGGGTTTTATCATATCGCTAATGGGGCGAATGTTCCCATTGCACTTGGATATCTCGATTATAAAAATAAAAAGCTGGGTGTGGGTAAAGTGATTAAAACCACAGGTAATATAGAGTCGGACTTTGAAATTATTAAGGTCTTCTATGGGGATAAAATGGGTTGTAATCCTGAAAAGCAGAGTAATCTATCTATTAATAAATAATTAAATCAGGGGCTTTTTAAATTAAAGTATTGGACATATGAAGCAGTTTATTTTAGGCGGGGCAAGATCAGGAAAAAGTCATCACGCGCAACAGTTAGCAGAAGCCAGCGGTAAATCGGTGATTTATATTGCAACGGCAACCGCCGGTGATGAGGAAATGCAGCAAAGAATTTTAATGCACCAACAACAACGCCCGCAGCACTGGCGGTTGATTGAAGAGCCCATAAAATTATCAGAAATGCTGTTGCAGAATGACAATGTGGAACATTGCCTGCTGGTGGATTGCCTGACTTTGTGGCTGAGTAACTGTCTTGCAATGGATGATGAAAAATTTGTGGAACAACAACAACGCGAGCTAATAAATACGATATCAAAATTAAAATCTGACTTATTACTGGTAAGCAATGAGGTGGGGCAGGGCATTGTGCCGATGAATGAATTAGCTCGAAAGTTTGTCGATGAGTCTGGTCGTATGCATCAGCTCCTGGCTCAAACGTGTGATCGGGTTATTTTTTTAACTGCGGGTTTAGCGCAGATATTAAAATCATGAGCCCCTTTAAAATTTAAATAATCGTCTGGCTTAACAATAATATAAGTCGACAAAATATAAAAGAAGAACACAAAATGGTGAATATGGATTGGGTAAAAAGCCCAGCAAGAAGTATTAATGAAAAGTTTAATATAGTTGCAGAACAGCGTCAGAATATGCTTACCAAACCACCTGGTTCATTAGGTCGAATGGAGGAAATTGCTGTACAGCTCTGTGCAATGCAGGCTACTAATAAACCAGAAATAAATAATATTCAGATAGCAGTCTTTGCTGCGGATCATGGTGTAGCAGAAGAGAATGTCTCCGCATTTCCCCAGATTGTAACGCTGGAAATGGTGAAAAATTTTGCGCGGGGAGGTGCGGCGATTAGCGTGCTGGCAAAACAGCTCGAGGCAAAGCTTGAGGTGATTAATGTAGGTACAGTGGGAGAGCATGAAAATATGCCGGGTGTTGTTGTGCAGCGCATCGCACCGGGCACGCAAAACTTTAGTAAGCAGTCAGCTATGACATCGAGCCAACTACTGGAAGCCTTAAATGCTGGAAAGGAAGCCGTTCAACGAGCCATAGAAAAATCGGCTCAATTATTTATTGGTGGTGATATGGGGATAGGGAATACCACATCAGCTACAGCTATTGCCTGTGCCTTATTGAATGAAAAAGCTGAAAAATTAGCGGGTCCTGGAACCGGGCTTGATAAAGGGGGTATATCCCACAAGGTCACAGTGATTAAAGAAAGCCTCGAATTACATAAAAATAATATGAATTCACCAATAAAGGTTTTGCAGTGTGTGGGAGGTTTTGAAATAGCCGCACTTACCGGGGCGTATATTTCCAGTGCACAAAATAGTTTACCCATTGTGGTGGACGGTTTTATTAGTAGTGTGGCTGCTTTACTTGCGATTAAAGTAAATCCACAGGTGAAGCAGTGGATGCTTTTTTCCCATGCTTCAGCCGAACCGGGACACTCAAAAATTATGCAGGCGATGGGAGTAAAACCACTACTAGATATGAACATGCGTTTAGGGGAAGCAAGTGGTGCCGCGATAATGGTGTCTTTGATGCGTCTGGCCTGTGCGTTGCATAATGATATGGCAACATTTGAACAGGCAAGTGTTTCGAATAAAGATTAAAAAACATAATGCGGGCTTGTACAACAATAGAACTAATGCGCCATGGTGAAACTATAGCGGGATCCTGTTTTTTAGGGTCTACTGATGCACCTTTGAGTGATCTGGGCTGGCAGCAGGTGCAATCTGTTATTAATAATAAAAAATATAATCGTATTATTAGCTCACCCTTAAAGCGTTGTGCAAACTTTGCACAACAGTTTGCAAAGGAAAAAGATTTACCCTTAACATTTGAAAATAATTTGCGTGAAATACATTTTGGTGACTGGGAAGCAAAAACAACAAAAGAATTGTGGAACACGCAGCAGGATAAGCTTAAAGCTTACTGGGATGATCCAGTAAGTTATACGCCGCCTAATGCGGAAACATTTTCTGACTTTCAACTTCGTGTGAATTCAGCTTTTACAAAAATAACAAAAAAATATAAAGATGAACGTATTCTCCTAGTTGTGCATGGAGGTGTGATAAGACAGATTGTTTCATTTGTTTTATCCATACCTTTTACAAAAGCGCAACAAATTCATATTGATCATGGCGGTTTAACCAGAGTGGAATGTTATGAAAAAAATATGAGTTTAGGCTTTGTTAACCTGAAGGCCGAAAAAATTTAATCATGCAGGCCTTCTTAATTGCTATTCAGTTTCTAACCCGTTTGCCACTGAAGATAAATATTGAATGGAAACAGGAAACGGTAGCAGCTTCATTGCTCTGGTATCCATTAGTGGGTTTCATAATAGGCGTGTGTTTACTTGGTTTTTCATTACTTCCTGTAGCACAAAATTCAATGTTGCTTGCCGCAATTATTTTATCGGTCTGGGTTGTTATTACCGGCGGCTTGCATCTGGATGGGCTGGCGGATAGTGCGGATGCATGGGTGGGGAGTCATGGTGATAAAATCCGTGCATTAGAAATTATGAAAGATCCACAGGCGGGGCCTATTGCAGTTATATTTCTGGTGATGGTGTTGCTTATAAAGTTTTCTGCAATTAATAGTTTTATTTTGCAGGATGAAGTTTACTTAATAATGGCATCACCTGTTATTGCGCGTTGTGTACCCATGATTTTGTTTCTTACTACACCCTATGTTAGGGAGCAGGGATTGGGTAGTGGGATGGCGGAGTATTTGCCGCGGAATTTAGCGTGTATTGTGTTGGGTTTAGTCTTCTTTATTTGTATTTTATTATTAGGGTGTGTACAGGCTGCGTTGCTGATTGTTATTGCTGGGTGTGTGCTTTGGTGTTTGCGTTATTTGATGATGCGGGTAATTGATGGGATGACGGGGGATACTATTGGGGCGGCGATTGAGATTGTTGAAGTTGTTGTTTTGGTTTTTCTGGTTATTTAGTTTTGTTGTAACTTCATTGTTTTTATAGGAGCTTGAATTTTGTGGTAGCGCACTGTTGGAGTATTTGCAAGCTCTTAACTTCATGGGAATTAGATTTCTGTGATGTCGCCGCGCTGGCGAGTTACTTTCTTTTCAACAGCAAAAAGAAAGTAACCAAAGAAATGCCGCCCCGCTTAACACAAGCTTTTATTTTAAAAAGCAAAATAAAAGTACCTGCATCACTTGTAATTTATTTGGCCGCTGCGGAACTCACGAATTAAAAAGCAAATTCGTTCAGACATCCTCGCGGAAAACTCCAAATAAATCACAAGTGAAGCAGCTTGTGTAATGGGGAGGAAAGGTCAAAAGCTTTAAAAGCAAAAGCAAAAGCAAAAGCAAAAGCAGATCATGATAACCTGAAGTTTTCTTTTGCAGCTCAGACTTAAATTGGTTTAGATTTACTTTTCCTCTGGAGCTTGCCGAAAATTGTATACCTGAAGGGGTAAAATCACAGGGATGTGATTTTGAGTCCCGATAAGCCTGGACGGCTTATCGGAACGACCCGGTAAAAGAGCTATAAGCTAACAGGTTAAAATACAACTGGAAGCCCTCATTACAATTTTCGGGAATACTCATTAGCTTTTTAATGAGAACAAGCGAGTAAAGGACGGCGTTTCTTTGCCTACTTTCTTTTCGCTGTTGAAAAGAAAGTGGGTCGCCAGCGCGGCGATTACACGGAATTCACATTCTCATGAAGATAAGAGCTTGCAAACGATCAAACAGCCGACACCACAGAAAACAAAATTCCCAAAAAAATTAGAGCTTGCAAATGTTCTAACAGTGCAGCACCACAAAATTCAAGTTCCCATAAACTATAAATAGGCGCAATTAAATCAACCCAAGAATAGAAGAAACATTCAAATGATCCTCAATACAACCAGCCAGTCGCTCAATCTCTATTTCCTGCAAAGCAAAATAATCAACCGATTCCACCTGCTGCAATCCCGCCCATTCCAGTATGGCATTACAAGCCCCAGTTTCATTAAATAAACCATGAAAATAAGTGCCAAGAATATTATTATCGGAAGAAATTGCCCCATCACAATTACCATCACATACAATCGCCGGTTGCTTTAATGCAGTACCTTCACTAATGCCCGCATGAATTTCATAACCAGAAACGTTGGCATTATTCAGACATAGTCTGCCTTTTCTATTGTGTAGCTGTTTAGTTTTATGTAACCGGGTTTGCATATCAAAAAAACCAAAACCATGGGATGATCCAGCTTTACCTTCAATACCAGATGGGTCATGAATGCTATTGCCGAGCATTTGAAAACCACCGCAGATACCAATCAACTTACCACCATACCTCAAATGTTTCTGTAAATACTCTGTCCAGTTATTTTTATATAGGTACTCAAAATCAGCCCGAACATTTTTACTCCCAGGTAAAATAACCAGATCACAGGGAGGGATGGGAGTGTTGATTGGAATATATTTAAAATCGACCTGGGGATGCAGGCGTAAAGGATCAAAATCAGTATGATTACTAATGCGCGGTAAAACCGGCACAATTATTTTTAAAGTATCAGTATCATTGTTAACAGATTGTAAATTAAGCGCGTCTTCTGCTTCAATATGCAGGCCATGCAGGTAAGGTAGAACACCCAAAACAGGTTTTTGAGTTTTACTTTCTAACCAGTCCAGGCCGGATTTAAGCAAAGCAATATCACCACGAAAGCGATTAATAACAAAACCCTTTACACGATTTTTCTCGGAAGTAGATAATAAATCTAAAGTACCAACCAGATGAGCAAACACGCCACCCCGGTCAATATCGGCAATTAGAATAACCGGACAATCCACTGCCTCAGCAAAACCCATATTGGCAATATCCCGATCACGTAAATTAATTTCAGCTGGGCTTCCAGCGCCTTCAACCAGAATCACATCATATTGTTTGCACAAACGTTGGTGCGATTCAAGTACGGCATGCATCGCTATGGTTTTATATTCATGAAAATCTTGCGCATCCATATCATGTAATGCCTTGCCATGAATAATAACCTGTGCGCCTACATCGGTATTGGGTTTTAATAATACGGGATTCATGTCTGTATGTGGTTCAAGGCCGCATGCCATTGCCTGCACCGCCTGTGCGCGGCCAATTTCTCCGCCATCTGATGTCACAGCACTATTGAGTGCCATATTCTGAGGTTTAAATGGAGCAACTTTTATACCTCTGTTTTTTAATACACGGCACAAACCTGCAACCAGAATACTTTTTCCGGCATCTGATGTAGTGCCTTGAATCATAAGTGTTGTAGCATTCATACAGGTGAACTTAACTCTGTGCTTGTTATCAGGGTTATGAAGCGTATAGTCTTTAACTTTGAAATACAATTAAGGTTTTAAATTTACAAATGAATCTGCTAAAGTTTTTTTTATCATGCCTGTTGGTGTTGCCATTGAGTGCGTATGCAGAAATCACCGTGTTTGATGATAGTGGAAATAAACTGGTTTTTGAGAAACCCGTTGAACGCATTATTAGCCTGGCACCCCACGCAACCGAATTATTGTTTGCTGCGGGTGCAGGTAAGCAGATAGTGGCAACAGTAGACTATAGCGATTATCCTGAGCAGGCTAGAAAAATACAACGCATAGGTAATTATAAAAAAGTGGATTATGAAAAAATATTATCTTTACAACCGCAACTGGTTATTTACTGGAAAAACGGTAATCCGGATTATATGATAGATGGGGTTAAAAACCTTAAGATAAAACTTTTTAATAATGAGCCGAAAGACTTTGCAGATGTGGCCGCATCCATAAGAATGCTGGGGAAATTGTTAGGTACTGAGCGGGTGGCAGAGGTGAAGGCGAGAGAGTACCTGGGGCGTTTGGAAAAGCTCAGGGGAAAATACCAGCGTAGCAGAAACAACAAGGTCAGAGTATTTTATCAGGTCTGGAATCAACCATTGATGACAATTAACAGGCAGCACCTGATTAATGATGTAATTGAGTTTTGTGGTGGCATAAATGTATTTGCGGATATAGATAACATAGTGCCAACAGTTGATATGGAAAGTGTGATGTCAAAAAAACCTGAGGTTATTATTGCGGGTATGGCGAAGGGGCGTGAAGACTGGCTGAACCAATGGCAACGATGGAAAACGCTTGATGCGGTAAAAAATAATAATCTTTATGGAATTGATGCAGAGCTGATTGTCAGGCAAACACCACGAATACTTGATGGCACAGAAGAAATGTGTGAGACATTGCAGCGATTTAGAAATAAACATAATTAAAACAATAAATTAGCTTACATGCATTAATTTTATCGGACTAAAAAATTGTTATTCGAGAGTGCTTGCGGTATAGTCAGTTCAGTTTTAGGTCCTGAGTAATTGGGATAATAGGGAAGTCAGTGATTTTTGTGAACAGCAAATAAATCTGGCACTGCCCCCGCAACGGTAATTGAGAGTGAATGAATCAGGGTTCATATTTATTATATGATCCGGCCACTACTTCGGTGGGAAGGCGATTCATTTTTAGTTCCTCATAAGTCCGGAGACCTGCCTGAAGCTTTTTCTGTTTAAAGTTGCGGTGGGCGGCTTGAGGGCTGTTCCTGCATATTCTGTTAGACGTTCTCTCTACCCATCTTTACTAATTTATACATTGGTGATTATGAGGTTTCCTGTCTTAAAATTTCTACCTTATTTGAGCTTAAGTGTTGCCATGTCTTATTGTGGTTGTGCATTTGCTGATCTAAATATTGAAATTGAAAAAGCAACACCTGCGCCTAAGCATAAAACAGGTGAAGTTGATCTTGATAAAACCAGTGCCTCTTACAGTGTTATAGCAGCAGAAAAAATCCAGGGACGTTATGCCGATCTTAGTAGTGTTATTGAGAATGAAGTAGGGGTTCAGGTTAGAAGCTTTGGTGGTTTTGGTAGTTTCTCTACAGCGGTATTACGAGGGGCATCAAGTGAACAGGTGATTGTATATCTAGATGGTGTCGCACTTAATGATGCATCATCAGGGGCTTTTGATCTAAGCAGTATACCTATTGATAATATTGAGCGTATTGAAGTATATCGGGGCGTTACTCCAATAGAGTTAGGTAGTGCATCAATTGGAGGCGCGATAAATATAATCACCAAAAAAGCCACTGATAGACGTTTTTCTAATTTAAAAATGACACTGGGTAGCTTATCTACTGAAAAAATTTCTGCTAGTTATAATGAAGCTGCTGAAAAAAACAACATACTCATTTCGGGTGATTATTTTCAAAGTGATAATGATTATGAGATTTTATTTGATAATGGAACTCTATTTAACACAGCTGATGATTTTATTATAAACGTAAATAATGACCAGGTTAAACAGTCTTCGATTTTACTAAAGTGGAATACGTTACTTAATAAAGAAACCGACCTGGATATGCGTATCAAAGCGTTTAATAAAGATAAAGGTATACCTAGTAAAAACAACAGTCCTGACGTGACGACCACATATGATACTAATAGTTATGACTTCTTAACGCAGCTAACAAGTAAAAATATTAATAATGCTCCGTTTGATGTAAATATTAAACTGGCGCTTACAAATTCAGATTATTTATATGATGACCAACTCGCCCAGCTTGGTTTTATACAGCAGAAATTAAAGTATGAAAGTGATAAGCAATCATTGCAGAGTTATGTTTTGCATCGTGGGGAGAGTGATCAGCTAAAAATAGTATTGGCTTCGGCAAGGGAAAATTTTAGTTTTCGAAATGAATTAATTGACAGAGAAAAAAGCAAAAACAGCAGGGATATTCTGGAAATAAATATGGAATATAGTTCATATTTTTTCTATCAATCATTGATTACAAGTATTGGTTATCGATACCAGGAAATTACAGACCACCTGGATTATGCGGTTAACTCATTTGGTATAGAAAGTGAACAGGATGATAAGAAATACAATGTCTCTGACCCGCAACTCGGATTGCGTTATAAAATAAATGGCACCGTTTCGGTTGCGGCAAATGTTGGCAGATACACAAGAATTCCGACATTTGTGGAATTGTTTGGAAACCAGGGTTTATTCAGAGGCAATGAGGAACTGCAACAGGAAACAAGTATAAATTCTGATCTAGGCGTAACCTATACCTTCTTTAAACCGAGACATTGGATAGATGAAACCAGTATATATTTTGGTTTGTTTCATAATGAATCTGATAACTTGATTGTTCGCTCATATAATGCTCTTGGAATTGGTATATCTGAGAATCTGGATAGTGCAGTTATCAATGGGCTAGAATTCCAGTTGAAATTTTACCCGACTAAATCTTTTCAGTTAAATTTTAATATGACCTTGCTTGATTCAACAATAACCAGCTCTAGTAGTGCTTTTGATAATAAAAGTCTGCCAGGTCAATATGCTCAAAGTTATAGCCTGTTCTTAAGTTATATATATGAAAACTGGAAGTTTAGTCTGCAGCAAAATTATAAAAGAGATATGTTTTTTGAAAGAACGAACAGCCTGGATGGACAGAATGTTTACACGGCAGATGTATCGGCGTTTCGACGCTGGAAAAATCACAGTCTGGAATTACAGGCTAACAATATAACCGATGTTAATTATTTTCAATTTAATTCTCGCCCACTTCCAGGGGCGGTATATCTTTTAACTTATCAATATTACTTTAATTAGGTGAAAAAATAATGAAATATAAATTAGGTGTTGCAATTGTTTTAAGTGCATTGTTATCGGCGTGTACAGGTGACGACACTACAACTTCCATTCCAGGTGGTGCAGCGGTTGCTACGATAGCACCCGATTATAGTAGTGGTTCACATGCGGTTGTTGATGAAGAAAATGGAGTATTTTATTCGTCCAATAATCTTCTGCCGACGGCATCTGATATAACTTTAGTCTCACATGGTAGTTTCTTTTACAGAATTGAGCGTGCCTTTGCGGGTAATAACATTACTAAGTTTTCATTTGCAGAACCACAAACAGTAATTTGGCAATACTCGGTGAAAGATGATCCACAGGAAGCGGTGCTAAGTAACCCGACGGATATGGTTTTTGTTAACGATCAAAAGGCCTATGTAATTCGTTATGGCAAAGATAAGGTCTGGATAGTTAACCCATCTGCAACCAGTGAAGCTGAATTTAAAATTGGCGAGCTAGATGTAAGTTCATACGGCGGCGCGGATGAAGTTCCAGATATGAAAGCGGCAATAATAGTGAATGGAAAGCTTTTTATTATCATGCAAAGACTGGTTAATTACACAGCGACTGAAATTGCTTATGTTGCGGTTTTTGATGTGGTTACAGATACCGAAATTGAAACCAACTATCCTGGAGATGATGTTAAAGGAATTCCACTTGAAATCAGAAATCCAGATAATGACATTGTTTATGCTGAAGGTGATAATTCTGTTTACATTCAGGCAGTGGGCGCATATTCACCAACTGATTACATTGGTGGGATTGAAAAAATTAATGTTGATGACTATGAGACTATTTTAGTGTTAGATGATGGTACAGAAAATGATCATCCAAATGGTAAAATAATTTCTATTGCCGTTGTTTCAGCAACTGAAGCTTATTTTATAGGGTGTGCTGATTGTGATGATTTTGTTTTTGGTTTTAATGACTATAGTTTATATAAATTAAATCCTGCTACAGGGATAACTCAGCCAGTACAAATTGCTGCCTTGCAACATACTGAACTAAGTGATCTGTCTTTATCACCTGCAGGGAATCTATGGATAAGTGCGGGTTCTGCAACTTTATATATTATGGATGTGTCGCAAGAAAGCCTCATTGCAACTATAGATACACAATTAAATCCGGCACAGGTTGTGTTTGAGAAATAAACTGTAGTTATTATTTTTTTCAACACTGTTCCGCTAATTAAATAATTAAGCAACTCGATAGGCACTGAATTCAATTATATTCTATGCAATATAGGACTTGAAGTCCTATATTGCATATGTTTTAATTAAAAACATGTTAGATCGAGATATTTATGAAGAGTGTGTGCAGCTGCTCAATGAGTACCCGGTGGTTACGATCACTGGGCCCAGGCAGGCGGGTAAGACAACACTGGCCAGGTCATTTTCTGATTATGAGTACTGTAATTTAGAGTTGCCGGAGAATAGAGAATTTGCTAAAAATGATCCAAAGGCCTTTCTCATGCAATTTTCAGATAGAGTGATACTGGATGAAATTCAGCGTGTGCCAGAATTGTTAAGTTATATTCAGGTGATAGTGGATGAGCGTAAACTAAATGGGCAATTTATACTTACAGGTTCTCACCAGCTTGCTTTAAAAGAGTCTATTTCACAATCCTTATCTGGGCGCACAGCGTTGCTTCATTTACTGCCTTTTTCTATTGCAGAATTAAGTGCCGGTGAAATCAAATTTGAGAGTTTTGCAGAATATATATTTACGGGTTTTTTACCCAGAATATTTGATCAAAAGCAGAGGCCGTTTCAGGCTTATTCTAATTACTTTCAAACCTATGTTGAGCGTGATGTCAGGCAATTGGTTAACTTAAAAGATGTTAGTTTATTTGAAAAATTTATGAAATTATTGGCCGGTCGTGTAGGGCAGTTAGTCGATTATAGCTCTTTAGGTAATGATGTGGGTGTTGATTCCAAAACCATCAAAAACTGGTTATCAATTTTAGAGGTATCATATATTGTATTTAAATTGCCTCCTTTTTATGAGAATTTTGGTAAGCGGGTAATAAAATCACCTAAATATTATTTTACTGAAGTTGGCTTGCTCGTATATTTACTTGGTATAGAAAAGCCTTCACAAATATCAAGAGATCCGTTGGTGGGTTCAGTTTTTGAGAATTTGATTGTAATAGAGTGTTTGAAGTCCAGGTACAATCAGGGGAAAACATCAAATCTATATTTCTACCGAGATAGTAATAAAAATGAAATTGATCTTATTGTTGATAACGGACGTGAGCTTGTAGCGATTGAAATTAAATCCAGTTCAACTTATAGTGAAAAACAATTTACCAATATCAAAAAACTGAAAAAAATAACGGATAAAATTAGCAGAAGTTACCTGATTTATTCCGGGCAGGAAAAAATATTTAGTGATCATAGATATGCACTACGATTTGACCAAATAAAAGAAGTGTTTGAAAATAAATAAAGACGTGCTTTATTATTTAGCAGAAAATACCGGGTAATTCTCTGAGTTAATTCGCTTTATTGGGTAGTCATAGAGCTGCTGTAAATTATCTTCATTGAGTAGTTTATTCGTTTCACCCTGTAGTACTTCACCCTCTCCTGGCAATAATATTAATTTGTCACAAAACCGAGCAGCTAAATTTAGATCATGTAACGTCATCAAAATTAATTTTTGTTGGGCTTTAGCTTGATTACATAATGTTTCTAATACCTGAATCTGATATTTTAAATCCAGGTGACTATTAGGTTCGTCTAGCAACATGATATCTGGATTTTGTGTAATCAATGTGGCAATAGAAACCCTTTGCCGTTCACCGCCGGACAGCTGGTTAATTGGGCGTTCGCTTAAATGTGAAAGTTGAACATTTTCTAGAGCATTGCGCGCAAGGAAGTCGTCCTTTTTACTTTCCCACTGCCAGTGACCAATGTGTGGATGACGCCCAGTTATAACTGTTTCCATTACACTACATGGGAAATTATCCTCGTGGTGTTGTAATAACACCCCCAGCTGTTGGGCAATTTGTTTACGAGTTAACGTTAAAATATTTTTATTACGAATATAAATATCGCCACTTGTTATCTCGCGTAACCCAGCTAGTGAGTGTAGCAATGTGGTTTTGCCCTTTCCATTACGACCAAGAATCCCCCAGATTTCTGATGAATTACATTCAAGGTTTAAATCGCTACAAACGTTAATATTTCCAATTTGAATATTTAAATGCGCAGTAGATAACAGGCTCATGGCATCACCTGCTGTTTATAGCCACGGCTTAATAAAAATAAAAATAAAGGTACACCAACAAAGGCGGTGATGACACCAACGGGTAATTGTTGTGGGGCAATAATGGTACGTGCCAATGTGTCTGACAAAAGTAATAAACTGCCGCCCGCTAATACACAGGCGGGGGCTAACCATCGATGGTCATTGCTGATTAATAAGCGCATCATATGGGGTACGATTAAACCAACAAAACCTATGCTGCCTGCCTGGGTGACGGCAATGGCGGTGAGGGCCGAGGCCAGTAAAAAAAGACTTAAGCGTAGTGGTTTAGGTGAAACACCGAGCACGCTAGCCTGCATTTCTCCACGGGATAACACATTGAGTGAGCGGGCCATGACCAGGCTGAGTAACAGGCCGGTAATTAATATCACGGGTAGCAGTAAATTATTTAGTTGCTCTGCGTGAGCATAACTTAAATCTCCCATCAACCAGAACAACATACCCTTAAGTGACTGGTCGGGGCTTAAAGATAAAATGAAATTAATAATCGCCCCCCAACCCGCGGCTATAACAACACCGGTAAGTAATAAACGGGATGGGTTCCAGCTACCTCGGCCATGGGCTAAACCAAAAACCAGTGCAATAGAAATGAGCGCGCCGACAAAAGCAGCAGCAGAGACAAGACTGCTGGCAAGACCAATGGCAATTGCCAGTATGGCACCAACGGATGCACCACCAGAAACGCCTAAAATATAGGGGTCAGCGAGTGGGTTGCGTAATAATACCTGCATTAACATGCCTGCTAAGGACAGCATAGCGCCCGTTATAAAAGCGACATAGGCACGGGGCAGGCGTAACTCAAAAATAACGGTTCTGCTGATGTTAGAGCCATCACCCCTCAGACTTTGTAAAATATCTACAAAAGATAAGGAGAGGCTACCCACTGAAAGTGCAAACAAAAAACTGCCTATACTAAGTAAAACAAGAAGAAAAAGAGTGAGAAGTGGTTTATGCATTATAAAAAGTTTAGTTTATGGGTTTATTTAATGACCGGGTAATTATAAGCTTAAACAACTTAATAAACATACAGGTTTAAACGTGGGCTATCGACTTTCAAAAATTTATACCCGAAAGGGTGACAACGGCACCACTGGCATGGCAGATGGTAGCAGAGTATCCAAAGATAGCCTGCTTATGCATGCTATTGGTGAAGTGGATGAACTGAATAGCATGCTGGGGTTGGTGGTTAATAAATGCCAGCTGGAAGAACTGAAGGAAAATTTAATTACTATTCAGCATGATTTATTTAATCTGGGTGGAGAGCTAGCAATGCCAGGTTATGACAAAATTAATCATTCACGTATTGAATGGCTAGAAAGCACGCTTGATCAAATGAATGAAAAGCTTACGCCGCTAAAAGAATTTATCTTACCCGGTGGTGCTGAAGATGCCGGATTTTGTCATATGGCGCGGGCAATGTGCCGACGGGTAGAACGCTCGATGGTTTCACTTAATAAAGAGCAGGCCATAAAGACAGAAGTTATAGCTTACATAAACAGGTTATCTGACTGGTTATTTGTTGCTTCAAGGATATTAAATAAAGCCCAGGATGAAGCGGAGATTTACTGGCAGTCAGACAGGATAAAAGCATCTGATAACTAAATAAAAAGAGATAGAGTCGATTTGATAAAAAGAATTTATTTCAGTCCTAATCAATTATCTGGACATTAAATTCAGACACTCACATTAAATTATAAGCTTTTTTAAAAATAAATAGATTCTAAGTTATTGATTTATTATTGTTTATATAAAATTTTTAAGATGGGTGTCCATATAGATTTACATATAGACTTATAAAATTTTCATTCAAATCTATGTGTGTTTTATTTAATGAGAATGCCCCATATACTGCCACAATTTACCATGTGCATTATTCATTTCTTTATACATTTTTTGATATAAAGGCTCTCTAGTTTTAGTGCAACAAGTGGCATATAGAAACCCAATCATACTCCCAAAGCTACCAATATTTTCGATGGAATTATGTACATCTTCACTGCTATGGTAGGCTAAATCTAAGTTTAGTAAGATGCTGTCTATTTGTGTGAATGCTTCTGTCATTTTAGGGCTCCGTTCTGGCATGCAACAGCTAGTAGAAATTTCTTTTAATAATTTACCACATTCACTCATAGCCATTTTGGATTCATCAAGTAAAACCGTATTTCCTTTGGTCATATCATTTACCTTATATTATTATTAAAACTAATATCTTACCTTTAATGATAGTAATATCTGTTACAAAATTTACATCGATATTTATAGAATTTACACTTTATCGAGTGATTTATGAAATCGGTCATTTCTCAATTTCATAATGACTTGGAAAATTACCTGGAATTACCTGGACACCCATATAATTACCTGGACACCCATATTAAAATTACCTGAAATTACCTGCAGAAATTACCTGGACACCCATATTAATCACAAGCATTTTTCAAAAGTAAAATTCCACGTTCTAAGAGCATGGTTTTAATTTTTAATAAAATAGACGCTAAGCTACTGATTCATTGTTGTTTATATCAATTTTTTAAGATGGGTGTCCATATAGATTTATATAGATTATCCATAATAAGACAAATGCTTCGTCATGGGGCAACGTTGTGCCCTTAGTAATATAAAAGGGGCGGTGACAAAAGACATGATGTTGATTCATATTTGTTACTGATCTTGCCCTTTTAATTCGCCCCTTTAATTTGATTAGTTGTTAATGTCAGAAGACATCCAGTCACCTATTATTTGATCAAATTGCAACCCATGACTCGCACTATAGAAATGTTCCGGTAGTATCACTACTTTTATAGTCGCCTTTTCTGTTTTGTGTTTTACATCTGATAGAACAATTGAGTATGTGTAGTCACCCAGTGTCGTATTATCTACTAACGGCATATCATAGTAGTTAACACTAAACCCATTACTCTCGTCTCCATTCGTACTGACGCGTATACTGCGTTCATTCACTTTTAGCAGCATCAGATTGATCGATAGTTCGCAATCGTTGCCTGTAGTGATTGTTTGCCCAAGCGATAGCTCAACTTTACACACTGATCCGCCGTTTCCAACGATGTTATCTATCTCAATTCTTGCCATGTTCTTTGCGGCTTTTTGAAGATTTAACAGTTCATTTTTGTTTTGTCCAAGTTCCTGTTCAAGTTTCTCCAAAAGTGGCTTCAGACGCAGATGCTCCTGAAAATTTAAACCAATGAGTTCGACAATAACCCGCTGTGTGACCGGGTCATCCTGTTTTTTTAAATAATGTTCCATCAAGGCAGAAAACATCTTCGCCTTGAGGTCTGCAGATGCCGCTTCACGGTTACCCATGGTCTGAACTATGATCTGAGCTTTCCTGTTATCTTCGGCTATCTGAAATTGTTTTTCGCCATTATATATACCGTAAAATGCGATAGCTGCACTTACAAATAACCCTGCGAGACTCTTGCCGATTATTTCTAACTTATCCCACTTATCTTTTGTATACGTAGTCTTCGTGTTCATAGCATTCACCAGGCCAATACGAATGTTTCTTTTGTAACTCCGCTTTCTTTTACTTTTAGTTTGAACTTCATCTGGCGACTCCTTTCTCTTATCGTAAAAATGTAATTTCCAGGCTTTAGTGTTGTTGATATTATACCATTACTGTCAGTGGCTATTTTCTTATACTCTGGCCCGCTTATTTCTACTCGGATGAATTTTTTAGGTCCGTGATTTTTTCCTGTGATCGTTGCAACCAGATTTGGCGGGGGAGTCTGTGCGAATATGGTATTTACATTACTTGCATATAAGCACAGGAAAAGAAGCATAGTCCTAAATAACAAGCTTACGAATCGACAATAATCATCATATTTAAACATCAGATTGTAATCTCCAATAACCGGATCATAAGGATGCCTGGACACCCATATTAAATCACAAGCACTTTTCAAAATAAAATAAAATCTAAGCTATTGATTTGTAAGATGGGTGTCCAGGTGGATTATGACCCCTTGAGTTCTTCAGGTAGATTGTTTTTCGGTTCATTTCCGAGTTTCAACGAGTCTGACCCCTTGAGTTCTAACCCCTTGAGTTCTAATATCGCTAAATTTTATGATGATTAATTTGGTGAAAGTCATGATGAGAAAGTGGTGCTCTACAATTACGACGCCAACAGGCGGCTAGAAAATAAATAAACAAAAAAGCCTGCTGAGTGTTTAGCAGGCTCTTTGTTAAGTCTTTGTTTTTATTGATTCTTAGCATGGGTGTCTGCTTTATTAATGGAAAGAACGGGGGCTTTCGTTTTTTTTAAAATGTGGCAGGGAAAGACCTGGTACCATTCTTGTTCTTTTCTTAACCAAAACCTTCTTCCCAATATTTTTTATCTATTATATATTCATCTATTGAAAATCCTTTAGGATAATCTTTAAAACCAGGCAAAACGACCATCTCATTTTTAATTTCTTCTGCCTTTTTTTTACTTGAAAAGGCACCTATTAGCTTAACATCTTCTGAACTTTCATCTTCTCTAACATGATGTAATAAGAAAATATTTCCTGTATTAATTTGATTCAAAACATTTACCTCTTATTAGATTAAAAAAATGACCTATCACCCCATTTTTTTATTTTATTATGCTCACTTTTAGGTCCTTTAGGAAAATTACCATTACCATACTTATCACCTAGCAAACGATCTGCAAAATCATTTCCACTTTCACCTTCAAAAGGTTTCTCACCTTTAGCCCAACTTAGTACATCTTTCGCTCCATTTTTTCCTGAAGTCTTAGGTTTAGACTTTTTCTTAGGTTGATTACATGAGCTGTCTCCACCTTCATCCGAACTCGAATCACTACCATCATCGGCTTCATTCAGACTACACAAACCCGCCATAGCGCAAAGAACATTATTTCTAGCATTAGTTATTGCATCTGATGCAGAAGATGGGAATTTAACATTTGGTAAAGCGGGAAAAGTTGTAGTAGATCCACCAGGTGGTAAAGGTAAAGTTCGTGTTGTAGCCGCTCTTGACCCCATACCAACCAAGCCGAGTGGATCTATATAACCCAGAGGATTATTTTCTACATAAGCATAAGTATTTAGCCCACCGTTTAACCCAATCGGATCACTAGTAATGTACCGTCCTGTACTCGGATCATAATACCTAAAGTAGTTATAATACAACCCACTCTCAGCATCATAGTACTGGCCCGGTTGCCTGATATTAAACTCAACAGCTACACCATCACCATCTACATCATCATTAACATCAGCCGATCCAAACGGAGTGGACATAGAATTCCATACCGATTGACCAAAACTATTTGTAAGCACTTTAGGCGTGCCTAAGTGATCATTATGTATATAGTAAATTCGGTCTTTGGGGGGAATATAGTTATTACATAATAGTACAAAAGGCTCATTCTTTGCTGAATTTACACTTCCAACATCCGGGTAAAGACGCATTTCGTAAGTTTCACCTACAATCAAATTACCTGAATTTAATAAGAAAGAGAGACTACCTGAGCTACTTCCATCAGTGTAACTCAATACTTTATAATCAGATTTCTTTGAACCAGGTGTATAAATACCAACCCAGTCAGCACTGGTAGGTATATCAACGCCATTCCAGGCAACTTTGATCACTTCACCATCTACAGCATTTGCAGTTAAGTTTCGTATGCTTACCCCTGTTGGACTCACTTCGAACTTACGGCTTGTTGCTAGCAATGTATAACCATCATTTGCATATAAACGCGCCTCAAGAGGATGCCTAGGATGCCTGGACACCCATATTAAATCACAAGCACTTTTCAAAATAAAATAAAATCTAAGCTATTGATTTATTACGGTATATATTGATTCGTAAGATGGGTGTCCAGGTGGATTTCCAGGTAGATTGTTTTTCGGTTCATTTCCGAGTTTCAACGAGTCTGACCCCTTGAGTTCGCCTTGAGTTCGCTTGAGTTCGACGAGTCTGACCCCTTGAGTTAGATGGGTGTCCAGGTGGATTTCCTTGAGTTCCCGAGTTTCTTGAGTTCTTCTTGAGTTGCCGAGTTGAGGTTTGATGCCTGATAATGTTGTTGTGTTCTTTTTTGAGGTTTCATGCCCCAGGTCAACCTGTAGTTAAACTGGTGGTCTGCTACGACTGATACACTCTATAGATTGTCATTGTTGTCCCATTAACTTGAAAAGTGTCGTCATCCCCGAACGCTTGTATCGGGAATGACGAAGTTGTAATTCATTTTTTATAAAACCTTACAGGGTGAGAAAAAAACCACATTCTTAGAGCATGGATGTTTGCTTTTGGGTTTCGTGCCTCAGCCCAACTTGTAGTTAAATTGGTGGCTCAGTCGTGCCTGGTCTACCCTACAGATTATTTAAAATTTATTGAAGTGGGTGTTGGCAATTATATCGGCCAAAACACTTCAGAGATTAACAGGTATTTTTTATGCGAATTGGTATCGATTTAGGCGGAACAAAAATTGAAGGTATTGCACTGGATGATGGGGGTAATGAACTTATTCGACACAGGGTTTCAACACCCGCCGGTGATTATTCAGCAACTTTGAATTCAATTGTCGAGTTAGTGAAGTATATTGAATCATCAATTAAGCAGCCTACTAGTGTGGGCATTGGCACCCCCGGTTCTTTATCGCCGCTAACTAACTTATTACGAAATTCAAATTCAGTGTGTATGAATGGTCAGCCTGTAAAACAGGATCTTGAAAAATTACTCGGGCGCGAAATTCGTATGAGTAATGATGCAAACTGTTTTGCATTGTCTGAGGCGACGGATGGGGCAGCAAAAGGTGCAAGGGTCGTGTTTGGGGTGATTGTTGGAACCGGCACAGGCGCAGGTATTGTTGTTGATGGCAAGGTGCTAAATGGGCCAAATGCAATTGCCGGGGAGTGGGGGCATAATCCCTTGCCCTGGCCTGAAGCGGATGAATTACCTGGTCCTGAATGCTATTGCGGTAAACGGGGTTGTATAGAAACCTTCCTGTCTGGCCCGGGGCTTTCCCATGATTACCAGCTTGCAAGCGGTGATAAGTGTAGCGCCGTTGAAATAGTCGCTATGGCAGAGAAGGGTAAGCATCAGGCGGAACTGTGCTTGCAAGGCTATGAAGATCGCATGGCTCGGGGGCTGGCGCAGGTTATTAATATACTGGATCCGGATGTGATTGTGTTGGGGGGCGGAATGTCGAACGTGCAAAGGCTTTATGAAAGTGTGCCCGAACGATTGGCTGCGTATGTGTTTTCTGATGTTGTGAATACGCGCCTGGTCGCACCCATGTATGGTGACTCCAGTGGTGTGAGGGGCGCGGCCTGGTTATGGGGGGCGGAGGCGGTTTCTGCTAACGGATGTCAAGACATTGCAATAAAATAACGGTAAAATAGCCCAATTCACAATTCAGATACCATTATTGAGACAGAACAATGAACAACCCTTTTCAGGAACAATTACTTAAAGCGGGCGTAGTGAGTAAGCAGCAGGTACAGAAAGCGCAACAGGATAAAAATAAAAATAAAAAGAAAAAGCAGCAGCATAATAATAAAAAAATAAAACCAGATAATACCGCCGAGTTAAAAGCTAAAAAAGCGGCTGAAGAAAAAGCAGCACGTGATCGTGAGTTAAATAAAAGGAAAGAGGATCAGGCGCGGGGGAAAGCCATTTCTGCGGAGATAGACCAGCTTATCAAAACAAATAAAATTAAGCGCGATGAAAGTTGTGAAATAGCTTATAACTTTGAGCATCAAAATAAAGTTAAGAAAATTTATATAAATGCAGAAATGAAGCAGCAACTGGTTAAGGGTAAGCTGGGTATTGCCCGTATTGAAGGTATGTATGAGCTGGTGCCCTTAGCGATTGCTGAAAAAATACAGCAGCGCAATGCAAAGCGGGTGGTTATTTTTGAAGAAGAAGTAAAAGATGAAAATGACCCGTATGCGGACTATGAAGTGCCGGATGATTTGATCTGGTGATTTTTTTGAGGCAAATCTTCTAGTCTTTCACAAAAACTCAAATTCATAACTAACCATATCATCACCCGGGTCTTTAATTTCCAGGTTTATATTTACGGATACTTCAGGTTGCATTTTTGATATTTGATCTTCTGGAATACCCAGGTATTCAGTAGCATTAAAACGCCTGCCCGCAATGGTTTCTCCCCTTACATTTTCAAAGCGTAATTCAATAACAGGAAAATCCTGGGCAAAATCAGCCTGGTTCACAATGCTTGCGGAAACCATGAGTGCGTTTTCTGTATTCGGGTGGGAAAAAATATTTTTGCTACTTAAAATAATCAGTCTTCGATCTTTTGGCGGCGGCAGTATGCAATTGGCCTGTTTACACATGATATCCAGCCAGGGGCGTAATTCAGTTATTTTTACCAGGTTGTTACGGTTGTAGTATGCGTATTGTAAAAACAATCCGGCTATGCCGGTTAAAATCAAAATCGTTATAATCAGGGTTCCTACAAATCCAAATCGTACTTTTCCCTTTCTGGTTTCGGCACGTAATTCGGGTGGAATTACATCGGCAACCACGTGAGTCGGCTCTAATTCAGTGAGGTTTTCTTTTGTTGTGAACTGGGGGGCTTCCTTTGTTTTATCTGCGTGATAGTTAGCTGAATGGTAAGGGTTGTCTGCCGTAAAAATGGCCAGGCAGTGGCCGCAGCGAACCTGCCCATCTGCTTGTTCTAGCTGGGCTTCATTCACATGAAATACGGTATTACAGTGTGGGCATTCAGTTTGCATGTGTTGGTCCACCCTATGGTTCTTTTTTCTTACCGGTGACTCTAATCCATTCGTCTTTTACTATGATCGGGTCAAGGTTAAACCAGGGTGAATAAGCCTGAATTATTTTTTCGGACTGGGTTTCCAGTATGCCGGATAAAACGATGTCACCACCGGGTTTACAATAATTCGCCAGTTGTTCCGCAAGTTCAGTTAAAGGGCCCGCAAGAATATTGGCTAATACAATATCATAATTTCCCTGTGATTGACTGGCTGGCATGTCCACGGGTAAATATAAATCCAGTTTTTCAGCAACCTTATTTTCTAATGCATTATCTTTGCTGGCAGTCAGCGCCTGTGGGTCTATGTCTGTGCCATCGCAATGCTTAGCACCTAACATAAGGGCGGCGATAGCCAGTACTCCGGAGCCGCAACCAAAATCTAAAACCTGTTTATTTTTTGTGTCTGTTGAATCTAACCATTCAAGACATAAAGCCGTTGTCGGGTGAGTGCCGGTGCCAAAGGCTAAACCCGGGTCAAGCATTAAATTGATGGCATCAGTTTGTGGTGGCGGTAAGTGTTTGGGGCAAACCCATAAACGCTTTCCAAACTGCATGGGTTTGTAATCATCCATCCAGGCACGAACCCAGTCTTTGTCTTCCAGGGCTTCAAGCTTAAGTGAAGTCTGCTCGCCAAGTTGCGAATTAATTTGTAACTTTAAAGATTCGGTATTGATTTCGGCTTCAAATAAACCCGTAAGAATTATTTTATCCCATAAGGGAGTTTCGCCGGGCAGGGGTTCTAGTACGGGTTTGTCTTCCGCGTCTTTGTAAGTAACAGAGAGTGCACCCGCATCGAGTAAAGCCTGTTCGGCTTTATCGTGACTGGCTTTGTCGGTTTGAAGTGTGAGTTGAATCCAGGGCATATTTTCGCCACAGAGACACAGAGTTCACAGAGAATAGACGTTTTTATTTAAAAAACGCTGTGTTCTCTGTGTCTCTGTGGCAAGGTTTTTAGGACATTCCAAGTTTCTTTTCAAGGTAATGGATATTCGCACCACCCGCCTGAAAATTAGCATCCTGCATAATACTCATCTGTAATTTTGTGCTGGTGTTGATGCCATCAATAACCATTTCAGATAATGCACCCTGCATACGCGCAATAGCAACATCACGGGTATTACCGTGGCAAATTAATTTGCCAATCATGGAATCGTAATGCGGCGGCACTTTATAACCGGCATAAATATGCGATTCAACGCGCACCCCAGGGCCACCGGGAGGGTGGTAGCGGGTAATGAGTCCGGGTGATGGTATGAAGGTTTTATGGTGTTCGGCATTGATACGACATTCTATGGCATGTCCCGTAATGGTTATATCTTCCTGCTTTAAACGTAAAGGTTCACCAGCCGCAATATAGAGTTGTTCTTTAACAATATCGACACCGGTAATCATTTCCGTTACCGGGTGTTCAACCTGAACACGGGTGTTCATTTCAATGAAATAAAATTTGTCATTTTCAAATAAAAATTCAAAAGTACCCGCGCCACGGTAATTCATTTCCAGGCAGGCGTTAACACAAACTGCACCAATCTCAGCACGTAGCTCTTCAGTAATGCCAGGGGCGGGGGCTTCTTCAACGACTTTCTGGTTGCGGCGTTGCATTGAGCAATCACGTTCAGCTAAATGAACCGCATTGCCCTGTCCGTCAGATAGCACCTGGATCTCCACATGGCGAGGATGTTCAAGATACTTTTCCATATAAACTGCATCATTACCAAATGCGGCTGCCGCTTCTGCTTTGGTTAAAGAAATTGAGCTGATTAAAGCACTTTCCGTGTGTACAACTCGCATGCCGCGACCACCACCACCACCAGAAGCTTTAATGATAATCGGGTAACCAATTTCTTTGGCGATGCGCAGATTACCTTCATTGTCATTTTCATCTAATACACCATCTGAGCCAGGTACACATGGCACTCCCGCTTTTTGCATGGTGGCAATGGCGGCCACTTTATCACCCATGGTGCGAATTGAATCCGCTTTCGGGCCTATAAAAATAAAGCCACTGTCTTCAACCCGTTCTGCAAAGTCTGCATTTTCAGACAGGAAACCATATCCCGGGTGAATGGCCATGGCATCTGTGACTTCAGCGGCACTGATTATGGCGGGTATATTTAAATAGCTCTGGTCTGATGGTGCGGGGCCAATACAAACCGACTCATCTGCCAGGCGTACGTGTTTTAAATCACGGTCGGCTTCCGAGTGAATGGCCACGGTTTTAATATCCATCTCGCGACAGGCACGTAAAATACGCAGGGCTATTTCACCCCGGTTAGCGATAACTACTTTTTCTATCATGATACTGGACTATTCAATAATAAAGAGAGGTTGACCAAACTCTACAGGCTGACCATTTTCAACCAGAATGGCTTTGATTTTGCCAGACTTGTCAGCTTCAATTTGGTTAAGAATTTTCATTGCTTCAATTATACAAAGCGTGTCGCCTTCAGAAACATTCTGCCCGACATCTGTAAATACGGCGGCACCGGGTGATGCAGAGCGATAGAAGGTTCCAACCATAGGTGATGTAATTTGATGGCCAGATACTTCAGCTTCTGCGGCGGGTGCTTCAGCGGCTGCGACCGGTGCGGCGGGTGCCGCCGCCGCAATAGCGGCCGGGGCAGGGGCAACGGCTACCGGTGCCGCAACTACGTTTTGTTGACGAGATATGCGAACAGATTCTTCGCCTTCTTTTATTTCGATTTCAGCAACACCAGACTCATCCAGTAGCTCAATCAGTTTTTTAATTTTGCGTATATCCATTTGGGTCATACACCTTTTTATGTGTTTGTTTAAATACTTATTTAACTGTTCAGTTTGCTTCTGAATAGCTTCAGACCAAGGCGAAAAATGTGAGTTTACAAATGTAAATGTCCATTTTTCAACGCAGGTATGGAGCTATTCAGGGGTAAGCTGAACAGTTAAATGTTCATGGGCGGCGAGCAGGGCTAGTTGATAACCCTGTGCGCCTAAACCTGAAATTACGCCTAGCGCAATGTCAGAAAAATAAGATTGTTTACGAAAATCTTCACGGGCATGCACATTTGACAGGTGCATTTCAATGAAGGGGATTTTTACGCCACTCAGGGCATCACGTAATGCCACACTGGTATGTGTGAAGGCCGCAGGGTTAATAATGATGAACGCTGTGCCATCCGCTTGCGCAGCGTGAACGCGCTCAATTAACTGATGTTCCTGATTGCTTTGTAAATGCGCAATGGAGTGCCCCAGTGTTTTCGCCTGCGATGAAACATCTTTAACGATCTCGTCTAATGTTTTACTGCCGTAATATTCCGGCTCTCGGGTACCAAGCAGGTTTAAGTTTGGGCCATTAAGGACAAGAATTTGTGCCATAAAGAAATTCTTTTGGAATCACCATGATTATTGAGGGTGAATTGTGCTACTAATTTCTGATGATGTCTACAAAATTTAACCCATTCCCTGCAAATTCAATGACGATCGAAACATATTTTACCTGTAAATATGAGCTATCTCACACCGGTTAAACATTAGGATTTAGTTTAAAGCGTTAAGAAGAGGCTTAATAATGGGGTATACATAGGACTGTTAGCTTGTTTTAAGTCAACTATCACCCTAGATTGGGAAAATTTCCCGCGGACTTTTTTCCCTTAAAATTAATAATTGGTGCTATAAGTAAGTTATAACAATAGAAATAAAATAAGTGATTATTTTTTAAATTAGAATACGGCAATTTAATGATAGATATCCAGTCTCCTGGTACGCAGTTGAGCGACGAAGCGTTTAAGATTATTAACGCGTCGCCTATTCCCTACGCGCTGAATGATGAAAACCGGACGATTACCTATCTTAATCCTGCGTTTATCCACACTTTTGGCTATAACCTGAATGACATTCCCACGTTAGAAGACTGGTGGCCCAAAGCTTATCCAGATGAAAAATATCGTCATTGGGTAGCCACAACATGGCAGGCACATATTGATAAAGCCAAACAAACAAAATCAGAATTTGAACCGATTGAACTGGAAATTCAATCTAAAGACGGCTCACAAAAAACGATACTTGCCAGTGCCGCATCATTGTCCGGGTCATTTGCTGGAAATCACCTGGTTATCCTTTATGACATTACTGAGCGTAAAAAATCTGAATATGAACTGTATGAAGCCAATACGCTACTAGAAAATGTGATTAACTCAACACCTGACCTGGTTTTTGTAAAAAATAGACAGTTGCATACCATTCTCTGTAATAACGCGTATGCCAATGCGGTGGGTAAAAGCCGGGAAGAAATGTACGGTAACATGGATATTGAAAATGGCTGTGATCCAGAACTGGTGATGGGTAATCCGGATAAGGGTATTCGTGGTTTTGTGAATGACGAACAGGATGCGCTGGCAGGAAAAGACGTTCATAACCCATGCGCCCCGGCTAATGTTGACGGCAAGGTGTGTGTTTTTGATACCCACATACTGCCCCTTCGTGATAATAATAAAGCCATAATTGGTGTATTAGGTGTGGCCCGTGATATCACAAAACGTCACCAGGCAGAAACAAGTCTGATTGAAGCAGAACAGCGATTGCGCCTGGCCACCGAAATAGCAGAAATTGGTATATGGGAATGGAATGTTAAATCCAATGCTGTTCACTGGGATGCCCAGATGTTTCTCATTTATGGACTCGCGCCCACGGATGATGGCTTTGTTGATTACACCGACTGGCGTAACGCGATTTTCCCTGATGAGCTGCAAGAACAGGAAGCCATTTTACAGGGGACTATTCAAAATCAGGGTAAGAGCAAAAGAGAATTTCATATTCGTCGACATGATGATGGAAAAATACGTATTATCCAGGCCGTAGAATCGACCCGTTTGAATAAGGCGGGGGAGGTTGAATGGGTGGTGGGTACAAATCGTGATATCACTAAAAACAGGGGGGCGGAAGAGCAGTTACGGCGAAGCCAGAAAATGGATGCACTTGGTAAACTTACCGGTGGAATTGCACACGATTTTAACAATATGCTTGCGGTTATCCTCGGTTATACAGACTTATTAGAAAGTAAGCTCTCCAGTGATGACGTGTTATGCCGATACACAGGTGAAATTATTTCAGCAGGTAATCGTGCTAAAAAACTCACCTCAAAATTACTAAGTTTTTCGCGTAAGCAGCCATCCGATGCGAAACCGGTATGTATTAACAACACGTTGCAGAATGATCGGCACATGCTGGAGAAAACACTGACAGCAAATATTAAATTTGAGCTGGATTTAGAGGATGATTTATGGGATTGCTTTGTTGATGAGGAATTGCTAGGTGATGCTGTACTTAATATGAGCATAAATGCCATGCATGCTATGCCGGATGGGGGGACATTTAAAATAGCAACCAGAAATAGACATCTAAACTTATCTGATACTAATCATCTGTCTATTAAACCGGGTGATTATATTAAATTAAGCTTAATGGATTCTGGAACGGGAATGGAGGAGGGTGTCAGGCAAAAAATATTTGAGCCTTTTTTCTCCACAAAAGGAGATATGGGAACAGGACTTGGCATGAGTCAGGTTTACGGTTTTGTAAAGCAGGCACATGGGGATATACGAGTAAGTTCATCTCCTCTCAAAGGGGCAAAGATCACCATTTACCTGCCTCGATATGAAGGTAGACCTGTTATTGGTGAGGCGACTACCGGCAAAACGGATAAAAAGAAGTCGTCGGGTCAGGAAGCAATTCTTGTTGTTGATGATGAACCGGCTTTACGGGAGTTATCAAAAGAAATTCTAAGTTCACAGGGTTACTCCGTTTTTTGTGCGGAAAGTGTAACCCAGGCATTAAATATACTTTCTTCTGAACCAGTCGAGATGATGCTATGTGACGTCATCATGCCTGATGTGAACGGTTATGAACTGGTGCAACAAGTGAGACAGAAATATCCACAGGTTAAAATTCAGATGGTTAGTGGTTATAGCGATAATCATTACATTAGTGAAGAAAATAAAAAATTGCACCAGGAACGATTACAAAAACCATTTGAAATAGCAAGTTTGTTGTTAAAAGTAAGAGAACTACTTGATAGTTAAAAATGCTATTTGATGATTAGTGAGTGGCTAATCAACTACGCAGTAATTATAATTTCCTGGCTAACAAAGGTTGAATGATTTGCGCTACCTGATTTTTAGATAATTCGCCCGCCTGGGTTAATTCAATTTTTCCATCGCGACCGACAAAAACTGAAAAAGGTAATGCACCGATACGATTTCCATATTCACGTGATAAATCAAGGCCCTTATATTCAGCGGCCATAACAGTGTAATTGACACCTAAAGTATCAACAAAATTTTGTACTGATTCTGTATCATCCAAGGCGATACCAATCACTTCAAAACCCTGTGCTTTATATTCTTCCTGTAGCTCAATGAAAGCAGGCATTTCTTTTTTACAGGGTGGGCACCAGGTGGCCCAGAAATTAACCAGTAAAACTTTACCGTTCCACTCATCGATATTACGTAAATTGTTATCAAGATCTTTTAGCTCAAATGCAGGTCGGTTCTTACCGATAACATCATTGTTAACCGCTTTAGGAATGGTAGGGGCTAAATCACGGTTATCATTTTGTAAGTGACGCTGAAAACCAAAACCAGCACCACCCGCGATGATGATAACAAGTGCAAATTGAATAATCTGTTTCATTGTATACTACTTTTAATGCATTGATATAAAAGCACAGGGTAAATAAAACTCGGTGCTAATTAGTTTAATAATAATTATGGCTTAAATGCCTGTGAGATATGGTTACTAAATTTATCCGCAGGCATATAGCCAACAACCTGATAGGGTTTTAGTTCATCGCCCTGTGCGTTATAAAAAATTATGGCTGGTGGGCCAATGATTTTAAAATGTTTATAAAGTGACTTGTCCTGATCATCGTTAGCGGTTACATCGGCCTGTAATAAAACCGTGTTAGCTAAAGCGCTTTTTACTGCGGGGTCAGTAAACGTTAAACTTTCCATTTCCTTACATGACACGCACCAGTCCGCATAAAAATCTAGCATAACAGTTTTATTTTGTGCTTTTGCATTGGCCAGTGCTTCGTTTAAACCCTCTACACCTTTAATCTTTTTAAACTGCAAATGTGTTTCTGCTGCAATAGAGCTGGTACCAGTAACACCTTTTAAAGGTTGAAATAAACTCTGGCTACCACCTGCTACACCTAACATGATGATGACGCCGTAAACCAATAGAACAAGCCCACTGCCTTTCCATAACTTAGTCCAGCCAGTGGCTTCTGCTTTCAGGGTTTCCAGTGCGCCCATGTAAATGGCTGATACTATTAAAAGTATTGCCCAGAGCAGCATAGTAATAGTAGCAGGCAATATACGTTCCAGCATCCAGATGGCGACACCCAGCATCATCACACCAAATACGGCTTTTACTGCGTCCATCCACACGCCAGCTCGTGGTAATAATTTACCCGCAGAGGTGCCAATAATAATGAGTGGTGCGCCCATACCCATGCTAAGTGCAAACAGGGCGGTACCACCTAATATGGCGTCCCCGGTTTGGCCAATATAAATTAATGCACCTGCAAGGGGGGCGGCAACGCAAGGGCCGACAATTAATGCGGATAAAAACCCCATCACTGCAACACCGGTTAGCGTGCCACCTTTCTGGTTATTACTTACCTCAGTCAGTCGGCTTTGGATGAAGTTAGGCATTTGTAAATCGTAAAAGCCAAACATTGAAAAAGATAGCGCTACGAAAACAGCTGCAAAGCTGCTTAAAATCCATGGGTTTTGGAAGGCCGCCTGAATGTTTTCTCCAAACAACCCAGCAAACACACCCGCTGCGGTGTAGGCCACTGCCATCGCTAATACGTAAATTAATGACAGGGTAAAAGCGCGGCGAGTCGTAATGTTTTCACCTTCACCAACAATAATACTGGAAAGGATAGGAATCATTGGAAAAATGCAGGGTGTAAAAGCGAGTAACAGGCCGAACCCAAAAAAGCTTAAAAGCGTAAGGATTGCACTGCCAGAGCTTAATGAAGCAGCTATTTGATCCTGTTCAGAAACGGCTGTAGAAGGCGGTGTGATTTCAATTGTGCTGGCCGCTGCATTGCTGATGGGGCTGATGTCGAGGGTTATTGTTCTGGTTTCCGGGGGGTAACAAATACCTGAAATTTCAGAGCATCCCTGGTACTTAACCTTGAAACTGGCATTTTTAACACCATCTTGTGCATTAACGACGGCTACAGATGCTTTCGCCTGATGGTGGAATACGTAAACGTCACCGAAAATGTCATCATGTTTAAGTTCGCCTTCATCAACAACAAAATTTGATGTGGTAACAGGGCTATTATCGGTGGCAACAATTTTAGTTTTATCGCGATATAAATAGTGGCCATCCGCAATTTGCCATTCGGCGATGAAACGGCCATTTTCAGAATAGGTGGTGAGCTTAAATGCTTGATCTACTTCGAGAATTTCATCATCGCCACCGAAGCCTGAGCTTAAGCTGACTTCGTTATCTTGGCTGTAGAGAGAGCTAAAAGGGTTTTCAGCAAAGGCAGGCTGAATCAGTAATGGCAGCAGTAGCAGTGCACTGCTGAGTACCCGTGATAGTTGAAGGCGCATTATTTAGTTATCCAAATTATATGATTGTGTTGTTAGAACTTTATAATATGTAGAAGTTCTCAGAATATGACGTTGAGCAGTATTATTATTTTATTGACTTAAGGCTGACTTAACAGATAGAAACATTAAGGTTTTTATCGGATGAGTGCAAGCAAGACTACCGATAAAAATTTAAAGAGAGAAAATTATGCTAAGAATGTGGCCAGTACTATTTTTGGTTATACCGATTATTGAGGTGTACCTGTTAATTGGAGTGGGTAGTTATATAGGTGCAGGCTGGACCATTCTGCTTGTTGTGCTTACCGCCATCGTTGGGGTCAATCTGTTGCGCCAGCAGGGTATTAGTACCTTAATGAGGGCTAACAGGGTGATGTCTCAAGGGCAGTTGCCTGCAATGGAAATGATGGAGGGACTGTTTCTGGCAGTGGGTGGTGCATTATTGATTACCCCAGGCTTTTTTACCGATGCAATTGGCTTTATCTGTCTGCTGCCATTTACCCGTCGAGGAATAATTCAATATCTGCTCTTGAATTCTACAATCAAATCCTCATATACCGTTCATCAAGAAAATAGAGGCCCTGAAGACTCGCATACCATTGAAGGCGATTATCGCCGCGAAGATTAATACATAAATCATGTATTCGCTATGGTGGGCTTGACTCAGTACGTCGCATGACTATCATTAGCACTCACTAAGCCCGAGTGCTAAAAATTTAACGAGGATACAAATCAATGAATATTCGCCCATTACAGGACCGTGTGGTCATAAAGCGTATGGAAGAAGAAACTACCAGTGCCGGTGGCATCGTCATTCCAGATTCAGCAACTGAAAAACCTTCACGAGGTGAAGTACTGGCTGTAGGTAATGGCAAAGTAACTAGCAATGGCGATGTTCGTCCTTTAGACGTAAAAGCCGGTGACCAGGTCTTATTTGGTAAATATGCAGGTACTGAGATCAAAATTGATGGCAATGAAGTACTCATAATGCGTGAAGAAGATATTTTAGGTGTGTTTGAAGGATAACCCGTAATCTTACAATGCCTGGTGAACATAATTATTGTTGTTAGCCATCGATCTTGTCACGAAATTTCCATAAAACATTTTTTGGGATAAGACGCAGATTGTCGATTTAAGAACTCGAGAAGGCTGGCAGCAAATCAAATAAAGAATTAAATTAGAGGATATAAACATGTCTGCAAAAGAAGTCCGTTTTGGTGATGACGCACGTAGCCGTATGGTTAAAGGTGTAAACACACTGGCAAATGCCGTAAAAGTTACTTTAGGCCCTAAAGGTCGTAATGTTGTTTTAGATAAAACCTATGGCGCGCCTACCGTAACAAAAGACGGTGTATCAGTGGCGAAAGAAATTAACCTGGAAGATAAGTTTGAAAACATGGGCGCACAGATGGTGAAAGAAGTTTCTTCACAAACTTCTGATGTTGCCGGTGATGGTACAACTACAGCAACAGTTTTAGCCCAGGCGATTGTTCGCGAGGGTATGAAGTCAGTATCGGCGGGTATGAACCCGATGGATCTGAAACGGGGTATTGATAAAGCTATTTCTGCCGCAGTAGAAGAGCTTAAAAGCATCTCCAAGCCATGCGAAGACAATGCTTCCATTGCACAGGTAGGTACTATCTCTGCAAACTCTGATAAAGACATCGGTGGCATCATTGCAGAAGCAATGGAAAAAGTAACGACTCAAGGTGTTATCACAGTTGAAGAAGGGACATCACTGCAAAATGAACTGGATATCGTAGAAGGTATGCAGTTTGATCGCGGTTACCTGTCGCCTTACTTCGTAACTAACCAACAAAGCATGATTGCAGAGTTAGATAACCCGTTCATCTTGTTGTTTGATAAGAAAATTGCAAACATTCGTGACTTGCTAACTATTCTGGAAGGCGTTGCTAAAGCCAGTCGTCCATTGCTGATTATTGCAGAAGACGTTGAAGGTGAAGCGTTGGCAACATTAGTTGTGAATAGCATGCGCGGCATCGTTAAAGTGGCTGCAGTTAAAGCGCCTGGTTTTGGTGATCGTCGTAAAGCTATGCTTCAGGACATCGCTGTACTAACAAGTGGTCAGGTGATATCGGAAGAGGTGGGTTTATCATTAGAGAAAACCACATTAGAAGATTTAGGTTCTGCGAAGAAAGTAACGGTTACAAAAGAAGCCACTATTATTGTTGATGGTGCGGGTTCTGCTACTGATATCAGTGATCGTGTTGCACAAATCAAAGCGCAGATGGAAGAATCTACATCTGACTACGATAAGGAAAAACTACAGGAACGTATGGCTAAGCTAGCTGGCGGTGTTGCAGTGATTAAAGTAGGTGCAGCAACTGAAGTAGAAATGAAAGAAAAGAAAGACCGTGTTGACGATGCATTACACGCTACTCGCGCAGCGGTTGAAGAGGGCGTGGTACCCGGCGGTGGTGTTGCACTGATTCGTGCCTGTGCAGCGATTGGCGATATGAAAGGTGAGAACCATGACCAGGACGTGGGCATCGCCATTGCCAGGCGTTCTATGGAAGAGCCACTGCGTCAGATCGTTACCAATGCAGGTGATGAAGCGTCTGTAATTCTTAATAAAGTTGCAGAAAACAAAGGCAACTTCGGTTATAACGCCGGTACAAGTGAGTATGGCGATATGATTGAAATGGGTATTCTTGACCCAACTAAAGTAACTCGTTCAGCTCTTCAAAATGCTGCATCTGTTGCGGGTCTGTTAATTACTACGGAATGTATGATTACTGATATTCCAGTTGAAGAAGCTGCTGCTGGTGCACCTGATATGGGTGGCATGGGTGGAATGGGCGGAATGGGCGGAATGATGTAGTCATTGTTCAGCTTACCCCATCAGCACCTCAGCTCCGCGTTGGAAAATGCTCACCTACAGTTGTAGGCTCACATTTTCCGCCTTGATCTGAGGCACTGCTGGGGCAACCTGGACAATGACTAATATATTTGCATTGTCCTGTTCTGCTGTAATAAAAAGGCCTGGCTTTTATAGTCAGGCTTTTTTATGTGTAGGGCGTGCGGTATCGTGCCCTGTTATGGCATATCTCCATCAGGGACAGTCCGCTGCTTTTTAGCGCCCTGTCCCATGTGGTAATTCCGATCAGATGGGCAGTGCAATGAATGACTCCGTTCAGCTCTTGGTGGTCTCAATAAGGGGACGGAGCGCCAAAAAGCGGCGGTCCATCCCCGATGGAGATGTTCCTCAGCAGTGCGCATTTTCATCAGCAAGTTAAACTGATCAACCACTCCATAAAAAATTGCAAGATGCATATTGCAATCTGCAAAAGCGTTGCAAGATGCAATTACATGGGTGTAGTAAAAAATAGTGAATTAAGCTAACTTATTGAAAAATATAGATAATTAATTATTGGCATAAGCCCTGCAGTACTTTAAGCATTAAGATGATACCTTACCGGTTGAGTTCTTTAAAAAGTTACCAGAGCTACAACTGGATTTGAATTTAAGATTTTATAAAGCAACCACGCTGATGCTTAGATGCACGGAAATAGCATCGCTCTTTTTATTCACAGTTAGACGGGAAGTTTGACTGAAACTGTTTATACAAGTTTTAATAATGCAACCACGCTGATGCATAGGGACAAGGAGTAGTCCCGCTATTTTTATTCCATAAAAAGCCCGCTCTTCAAGCGGGCTTTTTTTTCATGGATAAATCAGATTATTTCAAGTTGGTATTGTCGTGGGTAGCCTGTACTCCGCTGCGCTCCCTATGGGCTACGCCAAATTCATTATTACCAGGTACGGTAGAAATATTTATAGAATATTTCCACGAAGAAAATCAGCATCAATAAACTTATCCAGAAAACTTACCCCATATGATGATGAGCTTTTGTCATTGCAGCTATTACAGTAACAAACCCGGCCATTTGCTTTATGAATAGAGTGTTTGTCCATGATGAGGTCGAGTTTAATAATTTCATTTAGTTCGAATTCTTCAGTTTTACTTTCAAAGCATAAGCCGCCTCGGCTAATATTCAGTACTTTGTATTCCTTGTGTGTCAATTTACCGGTTTCTCTTTCCAGTTGAACCAGGCTGTTAGTAACCAGTGTTCTAATATCACGTTGTTGCATCATTGCATCCTTATCGACTAAAGCACTTATGGAGTGTAGTGGCAGTTTGCCGCAATAACTGAAAATAGTGCTGTTTACCACTGGGGATTTCTAATCCTGCCGGATCAATGGCGGATAGATAAACCGCTTTATCTTCAGTGAGTGTTTTAAGTAAAGCTGGAATATTGGGCGGTTCATAAAATACACATTGAATATTATTTTTGTCAATTAATTTGCGTAGCTCTTTAACTCGTTTTATTCCCGGTGAGTGCTCCGGGTTGGTAGTAATAAAGTGAGCGCCAGTTAAATTGTTTTCATGCTCAAAATACTGGTAAGCATCATGATAAACCAGATAAGCCCGGTCTCTATAGTTGTTGAGTAGAAGCAGGTTTTGCTGCTTAAGCTGCTTTAGTTTGAATAATAAAGTATTTAAGTTTTCTTTATAGTGGTTAGCGTGTTCAGGTGAATGTTTACTTAATATGTCGGTTACCTGCTGACTGATTACTTTAGCATTTTCTATCGACAGCCAGATATGTCCATCTACACTGCTAGAGCTATGCTCATGATGAGAATGAAGGTCACGTACAGGTAAAGAATGAATCGCGGCAAGTTGGCTGAGTTGAATAAATTGCAGGTGTTGGGTGGTGTGCTTTAATGCGGGCATAAAACTTTCAATATTATCACTGCTATAAAAGAAGAGTTCAGCCCCATTTATCATACGTTTTTGAGATGGGCGTAACTGGAAGTGGTGGGGGGATTGTTGTTGTGTTAATAATAAATCAGTTTGATTAATCCCGTCGGTTATATGGCTAATAAGTGAGTGAAGTGGCTTAATGCTCACCAGAATTTTTACGGGTTTAGCATAGCACTCTGGGGTTAATAAAAATAAAAACAGGCTTAACATAGTAAGCTTGTGGAGTGAGCGGATTAAATAACGGGCAAACATCAAATTGTGCTATGGTAAGTAGTTTTTTACTGGCCTGAAGTTTACAGGTTGGACAGAAATGGTCAATTAAGATTAGGCCATAAATATTAGTTCAGGCAAAGGGTTCAATGGGTTCATTTTTATTAAAGGCAGAAAAGGTCGGTCTGAAAATTAATCAGCGGCAAATTCTGGATAATATAAGCCTTAGCATAAAGCCGGGAGAAATTCTCACCCTGGTCGGGCCGAATGGTTCGGGTAAAACTTCATTGGTCAGGGTGCTGCTTGGTTTGCTTAAAGCTGATCAGGGGCATTTACAGAAAAAAGCCGGTCTTATTATTGGTTATGTGCCACAAAAGCTACATATTAATGCGGCCTTACCGATGAGTGTGAAGCGCTTTTTACAAATGGGTATGAAGTTAAGTGTTGAAGATATCTCGCATATGGCAAGTACCCTGGGTGTGCGTTCATTACTGGATCAACCGGTGCAGTCGGTCTCAGGTGGTGAGTTTCAGCGTATCCTATTGGCCCGGGCATTATTACGTAAGCCAGATTTGCTGGTGTTGGATGAACCGGCACAGGGTGTCGATATCAATGGCCAGCAACAGCTTTATCAGTTGATTTCAGCTATTCGAGATGAATTTGGTTGCGGTGTTTTAATGGTGTCCCATGATCTGCATCTGGTTATGGAGGCGACTGATCAGGTGTTATGTCTTAATACGCACATTTGCTGCACGGGGCATCCAGAGGCGGTTAGTCAGCATCCGGAGTATCTTAAGTTATTTGGTGTATCGTTAGATGGTATGGCAGTTTATACCCATAACCATAATCACTCCCATGACCTGAGTGGTGATGTGGTGGAACACCAACATCATGGGGACTGCGATCATGATGATTGATGACTTTATTATCCGTGCCCTCCTGGCGGGGGTACTGGTTGTGCTGGTATCTGGCCCCTTAGGCTGTGTAGTGGTGTGGCGGCGCATGGCTTATTTTGGAGATGCCCTGGCACATTCTGCATTGCTCGGCACTTCACTGGCCATCATGTTCGAAATTAATCCATTAATCGGTGTGATGCTGATCGGTCTTGTGCTCAGCTATTTATTAATCCGTCTGCAAGTTAAGAATGACCTATCCAGCGATGCCATTCTCGGTATTTTATCCCACGGAGCACTGGCTGCGGGCCTTGTGTTGCTAGCAATTATGCAATCACAGGGGCAGCGGATTGATTTAATGGCTTATTTGTTTGGTGATATTCTCTCGGTTAGCTGGGCTTATTTAATTTGGCTTAGTGTGGTTTGCTTATTTGTGTTTGCGCTGATTAGCTGGTTGTGGCAATCCATACTGGCAGTGGCCGTGCATGAAGAGCTAGCACAAAGCGAAGGGGTTGCGGTTGATCGGGTGCGATTAATATTTATGCTGTTGATGGCGGTGGTGGTTGCGGTGGCGATGAAAATCGTCGGTATTATTTTAATTACTGCATTACTGATTGTGCCCGCAGCGAGTGCCAGGCGATTTGCAAAATCACCTGAAGCAATGGCAATCGTCGCAATCATATTTGGTTTGTTTTCAGTGCTGGGCGGTGTATTTGCATCTATGCAATGGGATACGCCTGCTGGCCCGTCTATTGTTCTGGCATCGGTGGTTTTGTTTTTTGTTTCTAGATTCAAGTCTGTAATGTAAGTGAAATCGTATGGTGATTGTTTTTAGCTCTTAGTGTTATTCAAGAAATTATAAGAATAATCATAGAGATACAGGGCGTACAGATAAAAGTAGTTTAAGTCTATTTTGCTTGTATGCCAGTGAATGTCGAATTATAAGGAGCATGTATAAAGAGGCGCTAAAAATTCATAATGTTTACTTGGATCAATTTTAATTATATGGGTATAATTTTTGTAGCTTGGTTTGATATATGTCAATTTTACGGATTCGTAATATATTATATTGCACCTGTATAAAATTTAAGCAAACACAACTTAACTAAAAGGCGTGTTTGTCGTTTTGTTTAACAAATTAACGGGTTGTGTTTATTAAGTAGCATTAAACCATTGGTAGTTAGTATGAAGCGGGTTTAGAGAAAACCAGCCGGTTACCTTAATAACAATAATATTTAGGGGTTCGGTGTCATGCAATATCATAATAAAAAACCACCAGGTTTATCTGCGGGTATTAAACTATGTCTGACTGCGTTTTTGACATTATTGGCTTTTCCAGTACTTGCATTTAATATTTATTTAAACGAATTTAATACTCATTACGGGACGCTAGCCACACGTATTGATAGTTGTGGTTTGTGTCACGTAGATTTTAATGGCGGAGGGCAGCGAACGTCTTATGGGGAGGACTATCGCAACAATAATTACATCGCCGCAAATATTGGCATTCTTGATTCTGATGGTGATGGTTTTACCAATGACCAGGAAGCCGCAGCAAGTACATTAACTCACCCTGGTTATAGTTGTAATGAACAGTTCAGTGTTGTTAATGCGCCTGCGAATATTGCTGATTTTCTAGACCCGGCAAACCCTGGTTGTATAGGCCCGGGGCTATCACCCATAGCAAATGCAAATGGCCCTTATTCTGGGGTAACGGGTGAGCTTATCAGTTTTAGTAGCGCAGGGTCTTCAGACCCAGATGGAACGATTGTGTCTTATTTCTGGGACTTTGGTAGTTTTGGCTCAAGTGTCGATCCAAATCCCCAGATGGCGTTCACTAGCACCTTTAGTGCAAAAATAACTTTTTCGTTAACGGTAACGGATAATGATGGTAATCAAACTAGCACAACGAGTTCTGTCATTATATTGCTAGCACCTAATTCGCCACCTGTGGCAAATGTGAATCCTCCGGTGACAGGCCTTGCTAATTCGCCAGTTATATTCAGCGCTTCTGGCTCAGCAGACCCTGAAGGTGCAAGGCTAAGGTATGCCTGGAAATTTGGTGATCAAACAACCGGAGTAGGTGGCGCACCGTCACATAGTTACGCAAGGTGTGGAACCTATAATGTAACTCTGACCGTATTTGATAATTTTAACCTGGAAGGCTCTGCTACAACCACTGCAACCATTTCTGGAAGTGGTGTTAATCCACCCGTCGCGAATGCAGGTGGGGGAGTGGCAAACACCTATAACGGCACACTGGCTTCCAATGTTCAGTTTGACGGTTCTGCCTCAACGGACTCTGATTGTGACATCGTTAATTACAGTTGGGATTTTGGAGATGGCACCACCGGTGTCGGTATCACGCCAATGCATAGCTATGCCCTGGCTGGGGGTTATGTTGTTACTTTGACTGTTACGGATACTGATGGTTTGATGACATCCTCTTCAGCAAATGTAACTATCGTTGATACAGGGCCAATTGATGGTATGGCCTTATACGATACCAATTGTGGCAACTGTCATGGTTTTGGTACTGCGACAACCAAGCCAGGCGCTACGGTAGCCAGGATTGATGCGGGGATTGCAACGGTTCCTTCAATGGCCTCACTTAGTACCTTAAGTATCGCTGAAGTACAGGCAATAGCTGACTTCCTTGCCACCGTTACCCCGCCACCGCCACCACCGGGCCCAATCGATGGTGCCGCATCCTATGATACTAACTGTGGAAGCTGTCATGGATTTGGGGTTGCCAGTACTAAAGCGGGAGCAGGTGTCGCCCGAATTGATGCGGGAATTGCAACGGTACCCTCAATGGCGTCACTCAGTGTGTTAAGTGTGGAAGAAATCCAGGCAATTGCCGACTTCCTGGTGTCAATTGCGCCACCCCCACCCCCACCGCCACCACCGGGTCCCATTGATGGGGCAGTATCTTATGATGCGAACTGTGGAAGCTGTCATGGGTTTGGTACCAACAGTGGTAAAGCGGGTGCTACGGTCGCGAGGATTGAAAACGGTATCGCAACTGTGCCTTCCATGTTCTCATTGAGCGCGTTACCGGCTACAGAAATTCAGGCGATATCTGATTTTCTAATGTCACTTACACCACCGACTACACCTGAAGGTCTGTATGCTACCCATTGCGGAAGTTGTCATGGCGCTGATGGAAGTGGTGGTAGTAGCGGTGTCAATGTAATTGGAGATAGCGCGAGTAAAATTAGTAGCGCAATATCCAGTGAAACTGAAATGCAAAGTCTGAGCTTCCTCACAAGTGGTGAAATTCAGTCTATTTCTGACTTCCTTAATGGTGTAGTAACTCCACCACCGGGGCCCATCGATGGAGCAGCCTCCTATGATGCAAACTGTGGAAGCTGTCATGGTTTTGGAGCTGCAACGACCAAACCCGGTGCCACCGTAGCCAGAATCGATGCGGGCATTACAACGGTGCCAGCAATGGCTTCATTAAGTGTATTAAGTACAACGGAAATTCAGGCAATAGCTGACTTCCTGGCCACGGTTACACTGCCGCCACCTCCACCACCACCACCCTCTACCGGTGGAGAGGCATCTTATGATGCCAATTGTGGAAGCTGCCATGGTTTTGGTGCCAACAGTGGTAAAGCTGGTGCAACGGTTTCAAGGATTAATGGGGGTATAGCCAACGTGCCATCCATGTTCTCACTGAGTACCTTACCGGCTTCTGAAATTCAGGCCATATCTGATTTTCTTATGTCACTAGCACCGCCTACTACACCTGAAGGTCTGTATGCTACCCATTGCGGAAGCTGTCATGGCGCAGATGGAAGTGGAGGCACCTCCGGTAAAAATGTGATTGGAGATAGTGCAAGTAAAATTAGTAGCGCGATATCCAGTGAAACAGAGATGCAAAGTCTGAGCTTTCTTACTTCAAGTGAAGTGCAGCTAATTTCTGATTTCCTTAATGGTGTTACAACGCCACCACCTGGGAATGGAAATGGTGATTCCCTGTATGACATTAACTGCGCAGGCTGCCATGGTCTCGGTAGTAATAGTGCTAAGGCAGGTGCAACCGTGGCGCGTATTAATAGTGGCATTGTTAATGTGTCATCTATGAACTTTTTAAGTAATACGCTAAGCGCGGTTGATATTCAGTCAATTGCAGATTTTCTTGCGATAACTGCACCACCCGATACGCCTAAAGCCAAGTATGAGAGTTACTGTGCTAGCTGTCATGGAATGGATGGAAGTGGAGGCAGTAGCGATCAGGATGTCAGAGGCGATTCATCAGGAGATATAGAGGATGCTATTCGTAAAGAAAGTGAAATGCAGTCACTGGATTTCCTGGCAGAATCAGATATCAGGGATATAGCTGATTATCTGGATGTTTTAAAAGGTCAGAGTCAAGATCAGTCCTGGTCCTGGTCTTGGTATAGACATAGGGATTAGGAGATATTAATTTTCTGAAATACTCGTAAAGATTATTACCGACAAATTGTTGTTTGTTGTCGGTGATAATCTAAGCGATATTTAGCTTACGATCCCATGCTACTCCAAAGATTTATCCGGAGATTTATCCGGAGAGATTTATCCGGACACCCAGATTTATCCGGACACCCAGCATAAGATTCTTAATTTTTCTTAACGGGATAGCAGTGTTCTTGAATAATTAAACGGCACTACTTTTTTTTACTTAATTTCATTGCGATTATTATAGATTCGCGAGCCCATTCTAATAAAGTAGATTGGTCGTCAAATAACTCACCAGGTACTTCGTGGTATTTCTTAACATTTACTTTTCCTGTTTTCTTTGTGTACCAGAAGCACTCAGTTCCCATATCAATATATTTATCCCTGGTGCTATCATCTACAACAAAAAAGAGGGCGTTTCCCATGATCATAGCAAACTGAACAGAATTACATGATACGCCATGCCCACCAAAAAACTTTCCAGATGAAATGGCATTTATCGGTTCTAACAATTCTAAAACGTAATCAATATATTCTTTTGTACTGCCTGTCATAATCATCTCGATTTATATGTTATATAAGTATCTAAACGTCTAAACGCGACACCCAACATCGTCTAAACGCGACGTCTAAACGCGACACCCAACATAACCCAACATACCATTTGACAAGTACAACCCGCAAGCGTAGTTTTTCTAACAACTCATAGGATCACCATAAACCAGGGAATTAACCATGCCAAAACCCCGCTACGCACAAATGTCACTCGACGCAACACCTTATTATCATTGCATGTCACGGGTTGTC
>Ga0316207_10000146_pt1 | contig 144021 bp, 140 predicted proteins | sample 6weekpyrite_MG_FD_204943 | JGI IMG/M metagenome (GOLD analysis project Ga0316207, IMG submission 204943) | Microbial mat bacterial communities from mineral coupon in-situ incubated in ocean water Damariscotta River, Maine, United States -... | ecosystem: Environmental > Aquatic > Marine >... | reverse complement strand
CTCATTCAGTGGGCGCATGGATGCGCAGGAACTGTCATTTGCGTTTTCTTTTTCTTTTACGCTTTTATTTTCACACCTGTGTAGACATTAAAATTTTATAAGGATTAAGTATGAATCAAAAGAAGCGCTTACTTAAAGACCGGTTTATTGAAGCGATCGTTTGCGGTGAGTTGGGTTGTATCGAAGATCAGGGTATTGTGTTTACGTTAAAAGAATTTAAATCGTTTTTTTCTGATATTAAAACCGATTATATTAATTCTTTTTTACCCGCCGCGACGATCGAGCCGGGGCGGGAGACCATGAGTCATACAAAGTTTTTATTTCGGGTGCGTAAGGGTGTGTATCGGGTGCATCCGGATTTGTTAAGCGCTGCTGAAAAAAACTTTCGTTCTGATGATTTAATTAATTAAACTGTTACATTTTTAAAATTACTTTGTCGCCTGAATATTTGCAGAGATGACGTAGTCTTCAATGTTGCTGCCCGGTGCCCAGTCTTTTATAAATTCTCGGCTTTCATCTTTGGGTTGTATTTTTATGTTTTTAAAACCCGCCTGTTTCATCATGGCGGTTAACTCGTCTATGCTTGATGCGCCGCTTACGCAGGCAGAATAAAGTTGCCTGTCGTTTCTAATTTCATCGGGAAGTTCAGTGCTACTGACTACATCTGAAATGGCCAGGCGTCCGCCGGTTTTTAAAATGCGATAGGCGTCATTAAACACCTGTTGTTTATTGGGGGATAAATTAATTACGCAGTTCGACATAATGGCATCCACGGTATTATCCGCAATAGGCAGGTGTTCTATTTCGCCTAAACGAAACTCAACATGGGTGTAGTTAGCTTTTGCCGCATTGCTTCTGGCTTTTGAAATCATTTGCGGTGTCATATCTACGCCAATGACTTTACCGGTTTTGCCGACTTCGTTGGCGGCTAGAAAAGCATCAAAGCCACCGCCGCTGCCCAGGTCTACAACCACTTCACCTGCCTTAAGTTCAGCGAGTGCTTTTGGGTTGCCACAGCCCAGGCCCATGTCTGCACCTTCTGGCACACTCATTAAATCCGCTTCACTGTAACCCAGGCGGGTAGAGATTAACTGGTTTATTTTTTCATCGTCGGATACACCACAGCAGCTTGTGGCAACGCCGCAACAATCGCCGTCGTTGTTTGCTTCAGCGACTTTGCTGTATGAGTCTCTTACATTGTTTCTAACATCATCGGCCTGTGTGTTATCCATTATGATTCCTGAGTTGTGTGTTCATGGTTGACTGGTAATGTAAATAATCCTCGGGGGTGTCGATGTCCCAAAGGGGGTTTAATAAATGGGTTTTATATCCCGCAGCATTATTATTGTTGAGGCTTTGTTTTAAAACGCGATCGCTTCCCCAGTTAATATTGGCGAATAAATCTGCCTGAATTTTGTTAGCGCCTATCAACACGTAACCGCCATCTTTTGCCGGGCCTAGTACCATATCATGTTGGTGCAGAGCTTTAAATGCCTTATTGATGTAGGCCGCGTCCAGCACGGGACAGTCGGTGCCAATTAATACGCACTGTTTGTAGGTTTTTAATGCGCTTTGTATCGCATGGTGCATGCGATCGCCTAAGTTACTTCCCTGTTGCTTGTGCAAGCTGAGCGGGCGCTTGAGTTGCAGTGTTTGAATAAACGGGTGTTGAGTGTCCGGGTAAATATACAGTGCAATATCGATATCGTTTAATGCGTCAATGGTATTAATACAGTGTGTCACCAGGGATTTATAAAACTCGCAGGCTTGCTGTGCTGTTAAAAAAGGTATGAGACGTGTTTTACATTTTCCCGGTACGGGGGATTTTATAAAGACAATGAGCTGCTTATTTGTTTTTGACATGGTTTTTGTAGGCTTTGGCGAGGCGGCTTTCTGGAGCGCCTAAAAAATAAGCGAAACGCAGTTTCCACATTAATAATATGGTACGAAGTATACCGTGCTTTTCCCAACGGCGACTTGAGGTGATGAGCTTATGTTTTTTAATACAAACCGGCGGGCTGATTTTTTTAAGACGTTTGCTCAGCTCAATGTCTTCCATGAGTGGGATTTCAGCAAAACCGTTCAGTTCTTTAAACAGTTCATGCTTAATAAAAAGACCCTGATCGCCGGTGGCGATACGACTTAAGCAGGAGCGTGTATTGATGAGCCACTCGATAATGCGAAATTGCCAGCGAGGGCTGCTGAGTTTTATGCTGAAAAAACCCCAGGATTTTTCTTTATGGGTTTGCTGGTTTAATGCGTCGAGAATAAGGCTATCGATATTTTTCTGGGCCAGTGTGTCGGCATGTAAAAAACATAAAACATCACCATTGGCGAGGTTTGCCCCCGCATTCATTTGCACGGCCCGACCCCGTGCAGATTGTGAGCAGTGATCAATCCAGGGTTGAGAAAGCTGAACCGTATTATCGTTACTGCCCGCATCGCACAAAATAATTTCGTGGCCCCGTTGGCGCATAATTTGTAACGGCTTGAGGCTAGCCACTATATTTTCCGCCTCGTTAAGGCAGGGAATAATAATGGATAACTTAAGCAGTGACATTTTATTTATCTTAACTTAGTGCGCCGCCACAACTCGAACCGCTGCCGGCGGTGCAGCCATAACAATGATCACCAATTTGAATGGGAATCTGTTGAAAGTTATTTAAACTGAGCTCTGAAATGTGAGTTTTGTGTTTCATTGAAATGGCGCTGGGCATGTCGAGCATCTGGTTAAAATCGCAGTCGTAAATATAGCCCTGCCAGTCGATGCTGATTAAATTTTTGCACATCACGGTTTGTAAATTTTCGTCACTATGGGAGGCCTTTAATAAATCCATATACTGGTTAAATTCGCCCTTGCTCACCAGTGTGCTGCCAAAGCGCATAATTGGCATATTGGTGAGTGTAAATAAGTTACTGAATTCGATATTAAAATCATCACGCAATTTTTGCCGGTAATCCTGCTCCAGCGAAATTTGAGAGGGGGGTAAAAATGCGCCCATGGGGTTGTACATTAAATTTAAAATGAGTCCACTGTTTTCTTTTCCATAACCGAGGGCATTGAGTATTTGTAGGCCCTGAATGCTTTCATCAAACACGCCTTTGCCTCGTTGCTGGTCCACATTGTCTTTGGTGTAACAGGGCAGGGATGCGACGATTTCTACTTTATTCTCGGCTAAAAATTCTGCCAGCCCCTGCTGTCCCGGTTCACTTAATATCGTTAAATTACAGCGGTCGATAATGCTGACATTTAATGCCCGGGCTTCGCTCACTAAATATCGAAAGTGCTGGTTGAGTTCTGGTGCGCCGCCGGTGAGGTCGAGCTTTTTAATGGCGTTGTTTTTTATGAAGGTTAAAAGCGCATTGATGTTTTCAAGCGACATAGTTTCGGTGCGCTTTGGCCCCGCATTCACATGGCAGTGTTTGCAGCTCTGGTTGCAGACGTAACCTAAATTAACCTGCAGCGTGTCGAGCTGGCTGCGGTGTAATGGGGGAAAATCTGTTTCGAGTAAACGGGGTTTTGTGTCGTGCATGTTTTGTTTGGCCTGAATATTTAATGTGTTTCTTTTGTCATTCCCGGATGTTTGTGTCGGAAAACAGAGTCTTATGTTTAACAAAGACACTGGATACCTGCCTTCGCAGGTATGACGGTTTATTAAAATAATTTAACAGTCTTGTATGTATGGCTGTTTTTTACTCCTATAAATATTCTTGCTTTAATGCCTGTCACTCCAGCGAAGGCTGGAATCCAGTGACCGATGTTTGGCGTAGACACTGGATACCTGACTTTCGCAGGTATGACAGCACTGATTTAAATTACTCGCTTAACACTACTTAGCCAACGGATACTGATTTTTATTCCAGTCGGTCATACCCATGCGCGCTACTTTAACATTTTCAAAACCCAGGTCGGTTAACATTTTTGCCGCCTGACTGGAGCGTTTATCCGTGCGGCAAATAGTAATCACGGGTTTGTTTTTAAAGGCGCTTAATTCATCCGCGCGTTGTTTTAAATCTTCCAGGGGTAAAAGCCTGGCCTGTTCTATGTGCCCCTGCTCGCCATTAAAATCCGCTGGCTGCCTGACATCAAGTAAGAGTATATCCTGTTTGTCATCAATTTGGCTTTTAAGTTCGGCAACGCTGAGCATATTGACTTTGCGATACCTGTTAATTAAACGGGGAATAAAGGCAACCACGGCGAGCAGTGCCAGTGCCAGCATTATTTTCTGAATTAAACCTTCGCCCCCGGTGGCGGCTTCTTTGCCGATGTAGCCCAGGTAGGTGTAGGCCAGTGCACCGGGAAACATACAAATATAGGAGGCAATGCTGTACTGGCTAAAGCTGATTTTGGTAAGGCCCAGTGCGTAGTTTAAAAGGTTAAAGGGAAACAGGGGCACCAGCCGAGTAAAGGCGACAAAGCGCCAGCCTTCATTTTCGACACCTTTCATTATTTGTTTTAAACGCCCGTCGTCACCGGAGGCCATTTTGTTTGCCACCCAGTCTGCACCGAGAAAACGCGCAATTAAAAACGAGATCATGGCGCCGATAGTGGCAGCGGTGAGGTTGATGAAGGTGCCGATGAGCGGCCCGAATAAAGCCCCACCCAGCAAAGTGAGTACAGAGCCCGGCAGGAAAAAGATGGTGCCGATAATATAAATCAGCATAAAAAAGAAAGGGGCTGCCGGTCCGGCATCTTCAATCCAGTTTTGAAGCATTGTCGGGTCGAGTTGTTCGCGATAAATAAAACCCAGCACGATGCCGATAAGGATAACGGCAAACAGGCTCAGGCGGATTAATTTTGCATTCATGGTGGTTCCTGTTGGGGGACAACTAAATTGTGCTGTAAATATTATGTGGCCCCTCTTTACTCAGCGTGTAGCCTGTTCGCAAAGAAGGGCTGAATTTAACTTTTAATCTTCATTTTTCCATTCACGACGGTTAATCACATAACCACTCACCTTGCCAATAAAGGGCATCATCAACATGCCGGTGATCCAGTTGGTCTGTTTGACGTCGTTAAATTTGTGTATGCCAATGTGCATATCTATCTGCCCGCCACGGGGGGCTTCGCGATAGGTGCCAAACAGGCGATCCCACCAGCTCAGGTTAAAGCCGAAGTTACTGTTGGTTTCATCGTCTTCCACCGAGTGGTGTACGCGGTGCATGTCCGGTGTGACAACGAAAAAGCGTAACAGTTTATCCAGCCCCGCGGGCAGGCCGATATTGCCGTGGTTAAACATGGCCATGGCATTGAGGGTAATTTCAAAAATTATAACCGCAACCACCGGTGGGCCAAGCACAACAATGGTGGCGAGTTTGATCAGCATGGAGAGAATAATTTCTATCGGGTGAAAGCGTGCGCCGGTGGTGACATCGTAATCCAGGTCTGCGTGGTGTACCCGGTGTAAGCGCCATAAAACTGGTACCGCGTGTACCATGACATGCTGTAGATAAATAATAAAATCCATGGCGATAATGGAAAGTACAATGGCTAGCAGGGGATGAATCGAATAGTAGTTAAGTATGCCCCAGCCATGTTGCTGTGCAAATGCGGCCATGCCAACCGCGGCGGCGGGGAAAATGAGGCGCAGTAAAACGCTGTTGAAAAAAACCAGCCCCAGGTTATTGGTCCAGCGTAGTAACTTTGATATTTTAAGTGTACGCCGCGGGGCTAAAATTTCCCACAGACCAATTAGCAGTAACATGCCAAAGAAAAACCCTAGGCGCAGGGTGGTTTCGTTTTCAGCGATATAAGCGAATACGGGGTAGCTTGTGTCGGACATTGTATAGGGCTCTTACGTGTTTATGGCTTGCCTGTTATAGGAATTGTAGTCTATAATTCCTATAAATAACTATTCAATTGAATGCTTGAATAAAAGTTTATCTGAAATACATTTTGAGTCAAGACATGTTTAAAGCTTTAGACAGGCATTAAGCAAGCTTTAGGAGAATATAATGTTCAAACAAGACCTGTTTGCCCAGTTTGCTCGGGTGGGTAAGGCGCTGAGCAATGGCAACCGGCTGGAGTTACTGGAGTACCTGGCACAGGCTGAACGCAGTGTCGATGAGCTGGCAAAAGTTGCCGGCCTGAGTGTCGCTAATACGTCCCAGCATTTGCAGCAGCTACGTCAGGTGGGCCTGGTGAGCAGTACCAAACGTGGGTTGAAGGTGTATTATCGAATTAGTGGTGACGATGTGGTGGATTTGCTGAATTTGTTGCAACAGGTCGGCGAACGGCATCTTGCGGATGTTAAACGCCTGGTAGATACTTATCTAACGGTAAAAGATGAGCTGGAACCGGTTCCCAGGGACGTGTTATTGCAGCGGGTGAAACAGGGCCTGGTCACGGTGATTGATGTGCGCCCTGCACAAGAGTATGCGGCGGGGCACTTGCCCGGTGCCATCAATATTCCCCCGGCGGATTTGGAAAAACACCTGCAGGCCATGGACCCAAACCAGGAAGTGGTTGCCTATTGCCGTGGGGCTCACTGTATACTGTCATTTGAGGCGGTGGAAAAATTACGCGAAAAAGGACTTAAGGCTAATCGCCTTGAAGACGGCTTTCCCGAGTGGAAAAGCGCAGGCTATCCGGTTGAATTATCAGCTTAATATGGGGTCGAAATCACGACAAATATCTAAATTATGCCTATAATTGTAGACAATGGAATTCAACCATTTAACTGTATATTGACGGAGAAATGCATGAACCTGGTTTTTGTTTATAATGCGGACAGCGGTGTGTTTAATACGCTGTCGGACATTGCCCATAAACTCTTATCGCCGGATACCTACGAGTGCAATTTATGCAATCTCACCCATGGGTATTTTAAGGCAAGGGAAGAGTGGACCACGTTTCTGAATGACCTCGATGCCGAAATAGAATTTTTACACCGTGATGAGTTTGTGAAGCAACACGGTGCAGGTATTGGAAACGTGGATTATCCGGCGATATTTGTAAAAGATCAGGGTGAGTTAAAGCTCTGGATCGATAAGGAAGTGATTAATAAATTGTCGTCAACCGATGATTTAATGGAAATGATACGAGCTGCATTATTGCGCAAGCAATCCGGTGAAAATAGTGCGGATGAGTTTTTGAGCATGCCCGTATAAGTCTATTGGTTTAAATACAGGCGAGCTTCTGGCTTGCCTATTAAGCCTTTAAAATATAAGTCTATCGGCTTACAATTCGAGATCTGTTCTTTAGAGTGACTGCGGCGTATTCGCATATTAAATAAAATGAATAACATCAGGCCCTTCAAAAATATAACACCCACCATCGGACAAAAAACCTATATCGATCCCGCCGCTTGTGTGATTGGCGATGTGGTAATGGGGGAGGATTGTTCTGTATGGCCGATGGTGGCTATTCGTGGTGATGTTAATTATATACGCATCGGTGATCGCACCAATATTCAGGATGGCAGTGTTTTGCACGTGACCCACCAAGGTCCATTAAGTCCCGAAGGCAACGCACTGGTGGTAGGCAACGATGTAACCGTGGGACATAATGTGGTGTTACATGCCTGCACAGTAGAAGATGAATGTTTAATTGGCATGGGTTCAGTGGTCCTCGACGGTGCCATTATAAGAAAAGGTGCGATGGTGGGTGCGGGCAGTGTGGTATCTCCGGGTAAAGAGTTGCAGGGTGGTTATTTATATGTGGGTACACCTGCCAGACAGGCGCGGGAATTAAAACAGCAGGAGAAAGATTTTTTACTTTACTCAGCGCAACATTATCTGAAATTAAAAGATGAGTATCTTTGAAGTAATAAGAGAGTCGTTACAAAAAATAACAGGCAAATAAGTTGTTGTGTCGCGTAAAAATTTAAACCGGGTCAGGGCATAAATTTATAAAAGGTGGCGTATGAAAAAGTTTTTTAAGGTTTTTTTAGCGATTAATTTTTTATTAATGTCTTTGACTGTACATTCGGCGGGGATTACCCGAAGTGCTTTTACCACTGAAATTGTAGATAAAGAGCCACTCACTGAATTAAACCAGGTATCCGTAGATATTACCCGGGTGTATTTTTTTACAGAAATAGCGGGCTTAAACGGACATACCATTACACATCGCTGGGAGTATAATGGGCAGGTGATGGCGGAGGTGAGTTTTCAGGTTAGTGGAAATCGCTGGCGTACCTGGTCGAGTAAAAATTTATTATCTAGCTGGACCGGAAAATGGCAGGTTTCAGTACTGGACGAAGGCGGTAATATAATCGATCAAAGTGAATTTGAATATGTGGTTACAAAAGATGAGTTGCAACCTGTGACTGATAAAAAAGTAGCTAATGCCGCATCGGATGAAAAAAACGAATTAATAACCACAATGGAAACCGCTACTGAACCAGTGGAATCCGAACAACCCGCGCCAGCCATGGCGCAATAATTTTTAAAAAGAGATAGTTTAATGAGTGAAGAAAAAAACCTTATGGATTTTGTATCAAGTGCGAAATCACAAATTACAGAAGTTGAAGTATCAGAAGTTGTTGCATTATTAGATGAGGGCTACCAGGTGCTAGATGTGCGCGAACCCGCAGAGTTTGCTTCCGGAACAATCGATGGTGCAATGAACTTGCCGCGTGGGGTGTTAGAGGCCGCAAGCGATCGCCAGTATCCGGGTAAAAATGCAGCCATGCAGGATCGAGATAAAAAATGGCTGGTGCTATGTGCAACCTCCGGGCGCGCGGCAATGGCGACACTGGTGATGCAACAAATGGGTTTTAAGAATGTTAAAAATATTAATGGCGGTCTTGCTGCGTGGAAGTCTGGGGAAATGCAGGTTGTTTTGCCTTAGTTTTTTTGTGTTTTTTTTGCAGGCCAATTACTTTGAGTGTTGAACCATAATTTAAAGTCTAAATCTATCGTCATTCCAGCACGCCTGTGGCTGGAATCTAGAGGCGTTATCAAACATAATTAAGCAAAAAGTTAATTTATATCTCAAGCCAATTGCTTTATGGGAATTTGAATTCTATGGTTTAGCCTTTCTGGCGACCTACTTTCTTTTATGAAAGCCATCCCTGGCTTTCACCCTTCGGGCCATGCAGAGCATGTTCAAAAATGCTCCCCGCATTTTTAGTCAACAGCGAAAAGAAAGTAGGCAAAGAAACACCGCCCTTCATTCGCTTGTTCTCATTTTAAAAAGCAAAAATGAGAATTCCCGAAAATTGTAACGAAGGCTTACAGTAGTGTCTTATACTGTTAACGCCTTACTCTTTTGCTGGGGCGTCCCGGTAAGCCGTCCAGGCTTATCGTGACTCCCAACTTAATATAATTGTCACATCTCTGTGATTTTGCCCCTACAGGTATACAATTTTCGGCAAGCTCTAGAGGGGGATTTAAATCAAAACCGATATGGGCTGTAATTGCAAAAGAAAACATTAAGATTAAGTTTTGAGTTTTTAATCATGATTTAAAACCTCAAACCATCGTCATTCCAGCATGCCTGTGGCTGGAATCCAGTGACTTTGATCAAACATAATGAAGTGAAAAATTAACATGAAAATATGACAGAAAAATGTGGTTGCTTCTATGTTTTGACTTTATTTCAATAATCGGGACTGAAGCAATGAAAGTGGGTCGCTAAGCAAGCGAAACCACAGAATTCAAATTCCCATTAGGTTGTTGGCTTGCGAAAAAAACCAAAAAACCTAATCCATTCCCCGCAAAAGCTCAATAACCCCCCGCGTTTCCGGTCGCTGTCCCCGCCAGATAAAAAATGATTCCGCAGCCTGTTCAACCAGCATACCCAGTCCATCTAAAATAATTTCAGCACCCTGTTGTTTGGCCCATTGCATAAATACGGTGGGCTGTTTTGCATACATCATGTCATAAGCACAGGCATTATCAGTAAATAAATTATCAGGTAACGGCGGCAGGTCGCCGCTTAAACTGGCGGAGGTGCCATTGATGATAATGTCAAATTTCTGGTGATTTAGCTCATTAAAATTGCAGGCAGATATGTTTCCAAATTTAGAAAAATCATCTGCAAGTTGCTGTGCTTTAGAGACCGTGCGGTTTGCGACGGTTAGTTTTGCAGGCGATTCTAATAAAAGAGGCTCTAAAATTCCCCGTACTGCACCACCGGCACCGACGACTAACAGGTTTTTGTTTTTTATAATTTGATGATGGTTTTTTATTAAGTCATTTAACAGGCCGACGCCATCGGTGGTGTCGCCTAAAATGTTACCGTCTTTAAGGGTTAAGGTGTTTACCGCGCCGGCGCGTTGTGCACGATCTGACAGTTGGGTCGCGAGTTCGAAGGCGTCAAGTTTAAACGGCACGGTTACGTTTAAACCCTTGCCGTTATTTTTAGAAAATGTTTTTACAAAATTTTCCACCTGACCGATTTCGACTAGCTCGGCGGTATAAATTAAGGCTTGTTGTGTCTGGCGCGCAAATTCAGCGTGAATGATCGGTGATTTGCTGTGCGCAATGGGATTACCAATTACGGCGTAGTGATCTGTCATATTGTCTGTCTTGAATTAAAATGCGTATTGGGTGGATTATTCCTGCAGCCAGCGCGCCGCATCTTTTGCAAAGTAGGTGAGTATCCCGTCAGCCCCCGCGCGTTTAAAACACATGAGCGCTTCCAGTACACAGGCCTTCTCGTCTAGCCAGCCATTTTGGGCCGCGGCTTTTAACATGGCGTATTCGCCGCTGACCTGATAGGCATAGGTGGGCACGGCTAATTCCTGTTTAACGCGGCGCACAATATCCAGATAGGGCATGCCGGGTTTTACCATCACCATGTCTGCACCTTCCTGTAAATCGAGTGCAACTTCACGAATGGCCTCGTCGGAATTGGCCGGATCCATTTGGTAAGTATATTTATTGCCGCCTTTTAAATTTCCGGCTGAGCCAACCGCATCTCTGAACGGTCCGTAAAAGCTGGAGGCGTATTTTGCGGAGTAGGCGAGTATGCGGGTGTAAATATGCCCGTTGGATTCCAGCGCTTCGCGGATTTCACCAATACGCCCATCCATCATATCCGATGGGCCGACGATATCGGCACCGGCCTGCGCATGGGAAACCGCCTGCTTGCACAGTACCTCAGTTGTTTCATCGTTTAACACATAACCGGTGTCATCAATCAAGCCATCCTGACCGTGAGTGGTGAAGGGGTCGAGTGCGACGTCGGTCATAATACCCAGCGCCGGGTGGGCGGCCTTTATTGCGCGCACCGCACATTGTGCCAAACCTTCCGGGTTATAGGCTTCAGCCGCATCCTCGGATTTTTTTTCCGCGCCCACAACGGGGAACAGGGCAATAACCGGTATGCCCAGCTCAACACATTGTTTTGCTTCTTCCAGAATCAGGTCGATACTCAGGCGTTCCACACCGGGCATTGAAGGCACGGCTTCACGTTGATTTTCGCCTTCGAGTACAAATAAAGGGTAAATAAAATCATTCGCAGTTATCTGGTGTTCGCGCATCAGGCGGCGGCTGAAATCATCACGGCGCATGCGGCGCATGCGTAGCCAGGGGAAATTGCTGGTATTGCTCACGGTGTGTTCCTGTTATTTATTTTTAGTGTATTCTACCCATCTAATTGGGAGAAATCACATGATTAAAAGAATCAAAACCGGCTTAAATATTTTCGTGATGATGTTTGTGTCTCTGAATGTGGTTGCGGCCGAGTCGGGGGTATATAAACAAACCGTCAGTCTGCCCATGGAAAAAGTCTATCCGGCCATATATAAGGCCCTTGAGGATGCACGTTTTTACGTGGTATTTGAACCGTCTATTTCTAAAAATATATCGCGTTTTGCAGAAAAATGGGGGGAGGATTATAACCAGAACAAACTCGACAGTATTCGTAGCATGGTGTTCTGTAATGGCTGGTATGCCAATAAAGTGAGCAATGTGGACCCGGACCTGCTGGCCCTATGTCCCCTGAGTTTGAGTCTGTATGAAAAATCGGGAAAGACGACGATCGTTTTTGCACGACCTACGGTTTTTGCAGGACAGGGTAAGGCTAAGCCCGTATTGAAGGAAATTGAAGATGCGGTGACCGGTGCGATTAAAAAGGGTGTTCAACGTATTCAGTAAATGTGGGGTGAACTGGATTAAAGTTCTGTGTTGCGTAAAAGCAAAAGCGAAATGTGAACAATTTGTGATAATTTCATCTGAACCGTTGATGACATGTCGGCTCTAATTCCCCAACACTACGCAATTGTGTTGCTGGTCAAACTGGCCGGTTGAACCATAAACCAGCCTGATAAGGGCAAAAACTTGAATCCTCTCTAGGAGTTTTAACATGAAAAAATTGATCACAATGTCACTGGCTGCATTATTTGCAGCTTCATTATCTTTCTCTCTCCAGGCAGCTGAAAATCCGTTTGGCATGTCTGATTTAGACACCACGACAAAGACGGCCATGTCTTCTACGCCTGAAGGTAAGTGCGGAGAAGGTAAAAAAGAAGGTAAGTGTGGCGGCGGCAAGTGCGGTGGAGATAAGAAGAAAGACGGTAAATGTGGTGGCGGCAAGTGCGGCGGTAACTAAGCCCTTTTGCCTGGCATAAAAAAACCGGCTTGTATGCCGGTTTTTTTATGCCATTTATTTATGCTTGTATGGTTTACAGAATAACTAACAATTAATCGCTATAAATCTGCTTTAAATATATCTTCAGACATATCATTGGGATAAGCTCAACCGACGTAACTACAAAAAGTCCCCATGAAAAAAGTTTTCAGTTTTATTGCCAACCAGCTTGCACTGCTTACATTCTCCGGAGCAATACTGGCCTATATTCACCCACCTCTGTTTCTGGTTTTCAAAGATTACTTTCTATGGTTTTTTGCGGCGACCATGTTTTCACTGGGGCTGGTGCTAGAGGTTGCGGACTTAAAAACCGAAATTGTACAGCCCAAAAGAGTCGCCCTGGGGGTGTTGAGCCAGTTTAGCGTAATGCCCTTGCTGGCGTGGATAGTGGCCCAGTATCCGGGCTTTAGTCCGGCGCTTGCCATTGGATTTATTATTGTCGGCTGCGCCCCTGGAGCCATGGCAAGTAATGTCATTGTGTATCTGGCAGGGGGAGCGGTGGCGTTTTCGGTGACGCTCACAACCGTTGCAACCCTGATGTCGCCATTGTTAACGCCATTACTGGTGAAATACCTGGGGGGTGCGATTATGCCCGTCGAATTCTGGCCCCTGACGTACACCATCCTTAAAACCGTTTTATTGCCCCTGTTGCTGGGTTTGCTAATACAAAAACATCTGGGGCGGCATTTGCAAACTGCTCGGGATATTGCCCCGGGGGTCGCGGCGCTGGCTATTATTATTATCTGTAGTTATGCGGTGGCGGCTAATTTTGATCGCATTGCGCAAATGGCCGTACCGGTTATTGTGGGTGTTGTAGTGGTTAATTTGCTGGGTTACCTCATTGGCTGGTGGTTGGCAAAATTCTATGGCTTTAGTCATTTATACCGAATTACCCTGATGATCGAATTAGGTATGCAAAATGCCGGTATGGGAGTTGCATTGGCACTTAAACATTTTCCAGCGGAATCGGCACTACCCGGTGCGCTGTTTGCAGTGTGGTGTATTTTAACCGCGGCTGTTGCCAGCAGCTGGTTACGACGGCATTTAAAAGATAAAAACTAAGCATAAAAAAATGCACAAATATAATAATTGGCTGGTGATAAGCTTTAACTAATACTATCCTCTATTAAATGGAAATTTAAACAATTAAGCTTTTTGTGTTAGTTTAAAAATTCGCAATCATAAATAACAGGGAAACTCCTAGGCTCATCCCCCGAATGAGTGGTTTTTAAAGGTTACTCAAATAATGTCAGTTGAGAGTGAAACTCAGTCTATTCTTCTGGTAGAAGAATCGGCAACGTTAAGATATATACTCGTAAAAATTTTACTCAAACAGGGCTTTGAAATAGAGGTGCTGGATAGTTTTGATGTGGCCTATGAAACGCTGGAGAATGCGGAAAATAATTTTCAGGCATTGATTATTGGTTGGCCTAATTACGATCAGCATAAGGATGTTGATCGTCTGGTTGGGTTAATGGAAAATGAAAGATATTCTGAATTACCGGTGCTAGTGTTATCCCATGACGCACAAATCGATGTGCTTAACTGGATGAGCCGCCGACGTTTCACAGCGCTGATACCCTGGGAAAATTATCAGGAATCCGTTGCCACCCTGCAAAAGTTAATAGGTCCAGAGGTTGCGCAGGAACATCACCACCCGGTGAGTTCGTTGGAAAATCCGATTCGAATTTTATTTGTCGATGATTCCGTGAGTATTCGTCACTACTACCAGCGCCTATTAAATCGAAATGGTTTCATCACCGAAACCGCCTGTTCCGTCGATGAAGCTTTTGAAATGGCATTGAACCAGACATTTGACCTGGCAATTGTTGATTACTTTATGCCGGATCAAAACGGTTACGTACTGTGTCAGAAACTACGTGATGATGAACGTACGTCAAAAATTCGCACCGCGGTTATCACCGGCACCTATCTTGATGAAGTCATTAAAGACTGTCTGCAATCCGGTGCAGTGGAATGTATGTTTAAAAATGAGGCGGAGGAATTATTTCTTTCGCGCATCTCATCCATGAGCCGCTTTATCGAAGTGCAAAATCACATTGAGGCTGAGCGCGAACGGCTGGCGAGTATTCTGGAATCCGTAGGTGAAGGTGTTTACGGGGTAGACAATGAGGGTAATATTACGTTTATTAACCCTGCGGCATTAAATATTGTCGGTAAATTTGAGGCAGCTTCAGTGATTGGTAAAAAAGCCAAAGATGCTTTTCATTATCAGTTAAATGAAGATGTTTTGAGTAACGACAGGCTCTACCGTGCCTACGGTAACAGTGTTGAATTGCGCTGCTGGGAAACCGCATTTAAACATGAAACGGGAAAGCCTATTCCGGTTGAGTGCACGGTGTACCCATTAAATATTAATGAACGGCAGGAAGGTTCGGTTATTGCTTTTCGGGATATTTCACAGCGTAAAATGCTGGAAGAAAAATTACACTGGCAGGCCACCCACGATCACTTAACTCGTTTGTGCAATAGGCGCTACTTTGAAGACCAGCTGGATTCTGAAGTGAATCGCTTGAGAGCTGGTGGAGAAATGAGTGCGCTGGTCTATCTCGATCTGGATCGATTTAAATATATTAATGATACCGCAGGCCATGATGCGGGGGATAAATTACTGGTTGAAATAGCCAAATTACTTTCAGCAAAATTACGTCCGAAAGATATTCTCGCTCGACTGGGAGGGGATGAGTTTGCCATTATCCTTAAAGATGTCGATGAGGATTCATCGATAGTCGTGACCGAAACATTTCGTAAAGTACTGGAAAAATGTAATTTTGTTTACGCAGGCGAGTCTTATAATGTCAACGGCAGCTTCGGCGTGGCATTAATGGATAATCCGAATATGACCTCCGGCGATGTGTTAGCAAATGCAGATATTGCCTGTCATATTGCTAAGCGCAGTGGTCGAAACCAGTCGCATTTATATGAACAATCAAGCGATGAAAAAAATGTTATGGGCAGTGAATTAGGATGGTCACAACGTCTGCGCGATGCCATGGAAAAAGATAAATTTATTTTACATTTTCAACCGATACTGGATTTAAGTTTAGTTAATTTAAATCGGTTGCCCGCAGAAGATGGTGCCATCTGGGACCAATATGCTAGTGATCCTAAAAATCATGTACATTATGAGTTGCTGCTGCGCATGCAGGATGATTCTGGTAACTTATATTATCCAGATGCCTTCATTCCCACTGCGGAACGCTTTAATTTAATGTGTGAAGTAGATATGTGGGTTATGAAAAAAGCCCTTGAAACATTACAGGAACTGCAGAAAGAAAGAAGCAATGTTTCCTTTTCAATTAATTTATCCGGTCACACTTTAAATGCTGAAGATAGTTTGCATAAAATAAAAGGCTTATTAAAACAGTTTGATGTTGACCCGGAATCACTAATATTTGAAGTCACTGAAACCTGTGCGATCGCTAATTTTGAATCTGCGAGTCACTTTATTGATGAGATGAAATGGCTGGGTTGTCGTTTTTCACTCGATGACTTTGGTTCAGGCTTCTGCTCATTTTCACAGCTAAAATGTTTACCCGCTGACTTTGTCAAAATTGATGGGCAGTTTGTACAGGACATGGCCAGAGGTTCTATTGACAGGGCAATTGTTACGGCGATGAATGATGTTGCGCACTCATTGGGTCGCTACACGGTTGCCGAATATGTTGAAAGTCCGGAGATATTACGGTTGTTAAAAATCTGTGGAATAGATCATGTGCAGGGGAATTATGTGTCTGCACCCCGACATGTGCTGGGTAATGGTCAGGTTTAATTGGTTGCGTTTTACTCAGTGACTACAATGCATGCACAAGCAAGTTAAGGCTTAAACTACGGCTCACTTCTACATGCATTTTTAATAAGGTTATTCAGAAATAACTTCCATCTTCTCTATGATAATATCCTGCAATGGTGCATCACGACTAAAGGGCGCCTTAGCACCGGTTTTAGTGCTTTCAATAGTGTCAACAACCTGCATGCCTTTGATGACTTTTCCAAAAACCGCATAGCCCCAGCCACTCATAGTTTTACCGGTATAATTTAAAGAATCATTATTTGCGGTATTAATAAAAAATTGTGCGGTTGCTGAGTGCGGAACATTAGTGCGTGCCATGGCAATAGTACCGCGATTATTTTTCAATCCATTATCCGCCTCGTTAACAATGGCCTGCTCGGTTTGTCTTTTCTGGAACCGTGTATCATAACCACCGCCCTGTATCATAAATCCTTTTATAACGCGGTGAAAAACCGTGCCGTTATACTGGCCCCTGTTAACATACCTTAAAAAATTCTTGACGGTTTTCGGGGCTTTTTGTGGATTGAGTTCTATCACAATCTCACCTTTACTGGTGGTGATTTTAACTACTGGAGCAGTGTCTGCATAAACGCCCAATGAAAGGAACAGCAGTGAAAAGGCAATGAAAGATTTAGTGAGCATTTTTAGAGTCCTTGAGTTTTTAGATCATTAATTAACTTCAATTATTTTCATAAACAGGTTTATGACTTCATCAACCAGTACAGAAACAGGTGTGCCCTGAAAGCGGTCGGTTGATTGCATGCATTTCTGTAATAAAACTTCACGAATAATGCCCTGGTAAATCAGTGCTGCAGCTTTGGCATTAATGGGTTTTATTTTTTTCTGGGATTGTAACTCGTTAAGATTAAATTCGATATAGTCGGTGAAGCTTTTCCAGCGATTTAAAAAAAATTCCTGGCTGGCTTCAGAGCCTTCGAGCTGCGAATGCATTTCCATTTTCAGCATATCAGGGTGATTCATGATACTGGAAACAAAGACGCTGGTCATGCCGCGCAGTACCTGCTCAAAACCATTGTCATCAGCAACAACAGCTTCAACATAGGATTCGCGGGTGGCTGAAAATTCCTGTAGCACCGCCTCGTAGAGTTCGTCTTTGGATTCGAAATGTCGATACAGAATGGCCGGGCTTACACCCACTTCTTTAACAATTTCGTCGATTGATACACCATGAAAGCCATTATGCGCAAACAGGCGTTTGGCTACCTTGATAATGGAGGCGCGACGCTCTTCGGCGGAAAGTCGTTTAGCCAAGTCTGGTGTCAGTTAGTCTGGGAGAGGGATAAAAAAGACAGCGGCCATGTTAATAACAGTGCCGTGCCTTTTCAATTAAATCGTCAATTAAGACTTTTTAATCATGAATTCAAAAGCGCCACCAGCTTCGGCACTTGAAAGTAGCTCGTTACCAGTCTGGTTGCAGAATGCTTCGAAATCTTTTACTGAGCCTGGGTCAGTAGCAACAATTTTTAGTACCTGACCTGCAGTCAGGGCAGAAATTGCTTTCTTTGCGCGTAGGATAGGAAGTGGGCAGTTAAGGCCCTTAGCGTCTAGTTCAGCGTCGAAACTCATGGTGTTTCTCCTTAGTAAAATGTGAATACAATAACGTTCAGATCAAGTTAGTGATCGTTCACTTACAATACTGATTGTGAATCTGATTGTCAACCGCTTCGGACTGAAAAAGGCTGATTTCAGGGAATCTATGGACAAGATGTTTAAAGATATTAAAATCAGTGGCTTATGAATAAATTATTAAAAAACAACCTGCAAGCCTGTGTCTGCGGTAGTGGAAAAGATGCGGCTGAGTGCTGTCTGGCGCTGATAGAGGGGCGAGATCTGGCCAGCAGTGCCGAGCAGCTGATGCGTTCCCGTTACACGGCCTATGTGCTCGGCCATGAAGCGTATCTGTTGCAGAGTTGGCATGGGAGTACCCGCCCGCAAGCCTTAAATTTAGATAATAAGCTGCAATGGCGCGGCCTGAAAGTTTTAAACACGTCGCCTGAAAAAAACCTGGCGGTGGATAACAACAGCGCTCAAGTAGAGTTTGTTGCCGCTTTTGTTGATGCAAGTGGCGAGGTGAGCCAGGCGGGGCAGATGCATGAACGCAGCCGGTTTGTATTTGAAGGGGGGCGCTGGTTTTATGTGGATGGTGAGCAGATTACCTCCGCAACACAATATCATTTCGACTTACCCGGCCGTAACGATCCGTGTTATTGCGCGAGCGGTAAAAAATTTAAAAAGTGTTGTGGAAAAAATACGGGGTAAAAATGTTTTTTGAATATCGTAGCCAAAATTAACGGCTGCAATGCGGCTAGAGTGCGTTATCTTTGGCACATTCACAATCATATTCACTCGTCTTAGGCTTGTAGTCAACAACATTGCCGCGGGCATCAATATCAAAGTCACAACATCGCCTAAAGAGTTTATGAAGTTGTGCTCGGCCGCGTTGGGTTTGTGATTTAACTGTAGCGTGACTAACCCCAAGTCTGTCAGCCAGTGCCTTTTGTGTGCTGCCCTCAAGATCAACCGCTGTTAATGTTTGACGATACTTTGCTGGCAGCTGATCGATAAAAGGTTTAATGCACCGATTCAGATCTTCTCGTATATGATTCGTTGGGGAGGGTTCTTCAATCGATGTTACAAAGCTATCCATCTCGGCAAACAGGTACTCTATCTCCGATGCCTTTTTGCGGTAATAGTCATTAACGACATTTCGAGCAACACGAAATAGCCATGCTTCTATACGATCATTTTCTTTAAGCTTATCTATATTTTGATAGCTCTTGATGAGTAGTTCCTGTGTGAGTTCTTCAGCGATATGTGTGTCGGATACACGTGCTTCTATAAATTTTCTGAGTCGACCCCCAAACTCTTTCCAAACCACTTCTATATCCACAATGTCACCTGTTTTAATTATCTGTTTCATATATAGACGTTTGTAAAACGCAAAAGATGCAAATTTTTAAAATGCTCTTTAGTCAGTATAGCCTAATAAAATTTGCATCCTTTTCAAAGGGGTTACGTCTATAGGGGTGAGAGATATTTAACTTAATCCCGAAACTGGAGATAACAATGCATGATCTAGAGAGTGATACGATTCGTAAAGCGGTTCGTGAGCAATATGGTAAGGTGGCTGAATCCGGTCAATCCGGTTGTGGCTGCTCCGTGACTTCCTGTTGCAGTGATACATTACCGGATGCGAAAAATGCATCGATGGCGCTAGGCTACTCAAGCGACAATGTGAATGATGTGCCCGAGGGCGCTAATATGGGGCTAGGTTGTGGTAATCCACAGGCCATTGCCTCCCTTAAAAAAGGTGAAACCGTTTTAGACCTTGGTAGTGGTGGTGGATTTGACTGCTTTCTCGCGGCAAGTGAAGTTGGAGAAACGGGCCAGGTGATAGGGGTTGATATGACACCGCAAATGGTCAGTAAAGCTCGGGAAAATGCCGATAAGGCTAAGGTTAGTCATGTCGAATTCAGGCTGGGTGAAATCGAAAACCTGCCCGTATCAGATTCAATGGTGGATGTAATTATTTCCAACTGTGTGATTAATTTATCACCTGAGAAAGACAAGGTGTTTAATGAATCATTCAGGGTGCTGAAGCCCGGTGGGCGACTGGCGATATCGGATGTGGTAACAACGGCTGAGCTTCCCGTGCAGATAAAAGACGATATCGCGGCCTTAACCGGCTGTGTATCTGGAGCGTCCGGTATTTCAGATATTGAAAACATGCTTATAAATGCGGGCTTTGATGACATTGAAATTAAATCAAAAGATGAAAGCCGGGCATTTATTCGGAACTGGCAGCCAGAGAGCAAAATTGAAGACTTTATTGTTTCAGCAACGATTGAAGCGGTTAAACCATTAGGCAATTAAAAAAATCGGCGGGCAGTGACAGAAAAGCTGTTCCGCCGTTTATGTTTACACAAATTCAACATCACAAATTTGAACAGCTAATAACAAAGATTTAAGCCTTTAATAAAATATTTCCCTGATCATCTTTTTCAATATTCACCGGCGTTAAACCTTCACCATTGCAGGGGCCGCCGGCGCAGTCTCCGTTTTCAATCGTAAAGATTGCACCGTGTACTGAGCACTGAATAAAGTTTTTTTCCATGTCGAGAAAATCATCTTCCTGCCATTCCAGGTTGATACCCGCATGGGGGCACTGGTTCTCATAGGCGTAAACCTGTCCGTCTTTTTTTATCAGAAATAACAGACGTTCTTTACGTCCCTGTTTCAAGGTGAAGCCTTTGGCTCCCGGGTCAGCAATATCGTCAATATGGCAGAGTTTTTCTAACATTAAGTGTTCCTGGTAGGGGTATAAAAATGAATAATTAAAAATGCAGTTACATGGGTTATGCGTGTTTAGTTGCATTGGGTAATGTTAAGTTTTCAAGGCCGAACTGTCGACACTTGTTTGCAGCAAGCTCACAGGCAAAGGCTAATGCATTGTCCAGCGAAGCATTTTTGATTAAAGCGCAAATGAGCCCGCTATTAAATGTATCCCCCGCTCCCAGCGTTTCTAGCAGTGGGTTAACATTGAAAGCTGCCTGGTGAATAATTTTAGAATGTTGTGCCAGCCATGCGCCCTGCTCACCCCAGGTGCAGCTGATTATGGTATCGGGATATTTTTCGGTAAAGAATTGCAGGCATTGTCTGGCATTATTGAACCCCCTTGATAAGGCAAAGGGCCTGGATATTAATAGCAAATCAGCATAGGGCATGATGTCATCTATACCCTGCCGGGGTTTTTCCAGTTCAATGGAGATGGGTTTAGCGAAACGTTTGGTGTGCTTAAGCATCGCTAATAGCTGGTCACAGGCGCGGGCTTCAAAATGAAACCAGTCAATATGATTTAGCTCGAGTGCAGTAAAATCGCTTGCCTGTAATTCCCTTAAGTCTCGATAATGTACAATGCTGCGCGAACCATTGGCGGTGTTAAGCGTGATATACGATGTGGGGGTGGCACTGTTTTTTTGTGTTGGGCAAAGTGTTGTGTCAATGTGGTGGGCACTTAGTGCGCTAAACACCTGCTGCGCATTGAAGTCATCGCCGCGGCTGGCTAATAAATGCGTGTTTAAACCCAGTTGCTGCATTACAATTGCACTGTTGCTGGCATTACCACCGGTTTGAATATGCTGTGCGGTGGCGCGAACCTCACTGTCTTCAGCTGGGTAGTCAGGGAGTTGATTGATAATATCCAGTGTCGCAACACCGGTGAGAAGAATATGGGGCATAATGTTATGTTACGTGCTTCTATCCAGAAAATCATGTTGAGTTAGTACAATTGGCTATATGAGAGGCCTAAATGAGAAGATATGGATAATAATTTAATTTTAATTGGTTTGATACTGCTAGTGAGTCTGGTACTCAATATATGGTGGATAAGTCATCAGTTTAATCTATTTAAAAATAAGTTGCAGCAAAGTCAACATGAGCAAATTTCAGACAGTCGTCAGCAGCAGCTGCAACAAATGTCGGATATGCAGAATGCGATGGTTGAACGCGTCACCGAATTGAAAAGTGCGCAGGAAAGGCGTATTGGTGAGCTGAGCACGCTGTTAACCGAAAAATTAAATACCAGTAATGATTTGCTCCAGAAAAATTTAAATAAACACCGGGAATCATTTGATGCACGCCAGCTAGAGTCGCTAAAAATACAGCAGGATAATTTGACCCAGGGTATGGGAGAAGTGCGCAAACAGGTGACTGAAGCGCTGGTACAAAATGGTAATGAACTAGGTAAAAAAGTGGATAGCCTAACGCGTTCCACCGATGAAAGATTAAAAGAAATATCAGGACAGGTGGATAAACGCCTGAATGAAGGTTTTGAAAAAACCACCGCAACCTTTGCCGACGTGGTTAAACGTCTGGCAATGATTGATGAAGCGCAGAAAAAAATCACGGAACTATCCGGCAGTGTGGTCAGTCTACAGGAAGTTTTAGCGGATAAAAGATCCCGTGGTGCATTTGGTGAGGTGCAGCTAAACTCCCTGGTGCGAAATGTAATGCCAGAAAACAGTTTTTCTTTTCAGCACACATTAAGTAATAGTACCCGTGTAGATTGCATGTTATTTTTGCCGGAACCCAGTGGCAGTATAGGTATAGATTCGAAGTTTCCACTGGAGTCATTTAGAAAAATGACGGATCTGGATAGCGCTGATGTCGACAGACAGGGCGCGGAAAAACAGTTTAAGAAAGATATTAAAAAGCACATTAATGATATTGCCGGAAAATACATTATTAGCGGCGAAACTTCGGACGGCGCGGTAATGTTTATTCCCGCTGAAGCCGTGTTTGCAGAAATTCATGCACATCATTATGAACTGGTTGAAGAGGCGCAGCGTGCCAGGGTGTGGCTAGTGTCTCCGACAACCTTAATGGCGGTGTTAACCACTGCGCGTGCGGTATTAAAGGATAGTGCAACCCGAAAACAGGTGCATTTGATACAGGAACATCTGGTTACCCTGGCAAAAGATTTTTCACGTTTTCAAACCCGTATGGATAATTTGTCCAAACATATAAATCAGGCGAGTAAAGATGTGAGTGATGTGAATACATCTGCGAAAAAAATCAGTTCAAGATTTGAGAAAATTGAAAAAGTTGAGTTGCTGGATGAGGCAACTGAGGCTTCAATTGTCGAAGATTTAGAAGGGCCCAAAAAATAAAATTTGATAGATAATTATTTATGCAAAATGACAACAGGTTAACACCCGATAATAAAGCACAGGAGCAGGTTTAAACAATGGATCGTTCAGTTAATGCCGAGCCAAAAAAACAATGGCCCATTGTTGTTGCAATTTTAGGTTTCGCTTTTTTTGTTGCTTTTTTATTAAACGCCTTTAAACCTGAAGCCGAAAAAAAAGCTGTTGAAAATGAACCGCCCCTGGCTGAATACATTATAGCTACATTAAAATCAACAGCAGTACCGGTTGTTTCCCAGGGCAGTATTAAAGCAAAAACAGAAATTAAGCTGGTTGCCGAAGTCAGTGGCCGAATTACACATATGGCTAAATTGAAATTCGACGGCGGTTTTTTTAACAAAGGTGATTTGTTACTTAGCATCGATGATACGGATTACAGGCTGGCGATGAGCCGGGCGAAGGCTCAGCTGGCGGCGGCGAAGCAGCAACTCATTAAAGTTGAAATTGAAGCGGGTCAGGCAAAATATGATTTGCAGCAAATTGGTCGCGACCCCTCAAAATCCAGCGCCTATGCTCTTCGCAAACCGCAGCTGGCGGAGGCACAGGCGAGCTTGAAAGCGGCGCAGGCAGATTTAGAAATTGCGCGCCTGCAAATGCAGCGCACGCAGGTCGTTGCGCCATTTAACGGCAGGGTGGTGAGCAAACAGGTTGATATTGGTCAGTATGTAACAGCGGGTACTTTGCTGGCAGACATCTATTCAACTCAAACGGTTAAAGTGCGCTTACCCTTAAGTTTACAGCAAACTGAATTGTTAGGCATTAAGTTGCGGGATAACCAGGACTTATCCGATACGCTAAAAATAAAATTATTTGCAGAGTATGCTTCAAATCAATATCAGTGGGAGGCTCAGTTTAGTCACACCGAAGGTGAAATAGATGTGCGTAACCGACTGGTATATCTGGTGGCGGAAGTAAAAGACCCCTATGGAAAACAAGTGCAGGATGTTGATAGACCGCCTTTAACACCAGGCATGTTTGTAAAGGCACGCTTATCCGGCGTTGAAAAAAAGCTCTTTAAATTACCCCGTGTAGTTTTACGTTATAACAGTACGGTGTGGTTGGTTGATGCGGAAAATAATTTACAGATTAAAACGGTTGAGGTGCTCACCAAAGATCGGGAGTTTATTTATTTAAATTCCGGTATACAAGAGGGTGACAGGGTGATTGTTAACGCGATTGATTTTCCATTAAATGGCATGCCACTGGCGCCGGCAAAAAAATCACCCACAAATGAATAAGTTAATTGCCTGGTTTGCAGAAAATCATGTGGCGGCAAATCTGCTAATGCTATTAATTGTGGTGGCAGGTTTATTTTCTTTACAGCTTACTCGTAAAGAACTCATTCCCAATATTTCACTGGATAAGGTGAGTGTCAGTGTTGCGTTTCCCGGCGCGTCTCCCAATGAAATAGAAAAAAGTATTTGTGTTCGCATTGAAGAAAATCTGTTTGATATTGAAGGTATCCGAAAATTAACAAGTCGTGCCTCACAAGGTGTTTGTAATGTTATCGCGGATATCGAATCAAATTATAATGCACGGGAAATTATGGATGAAATTAAATCTCGCATTGATACTATTTCAACTTTTCCAGAGCAGGCCGAGCGTGCACTGATTCGCGAAATCAGTATTAAAAGTAGCGTTGCCAGTGTTGTGGTAAGTGGTGATGTTGATGAGTATACGTTAAAGAATATTGCAGAAAATGTGCGTGATGAACTTACTGAAATAAAATCTATCACACAGGTTGAACTGGTTAATGCAAGAAACTACGAGCTCTCAATTGAATTATCTGAAAATAGTTTACACGAGTACGATTTAAGTTTTGATGAGGTAACGAATGCGGTGCGTGCCTCATCATTAGATTTACCCGCAGGACATTTAAAAACCCGTGGCGGCGATGTGCTTTTACGCACTCAGGCGCAGGCCTACACAGGGCAGGAGTACGAGCAGCTAACGTTACGTGCAAACTCTGACGGCAGTTCGGTAAAACTGGCAGATGTGGCCAATATTGTTGATGGATTTGAAGATGTAGAATTTAACGGTGAATTTAACGGTAAGCCCGGATTGTTAATTACAGTGTACCGGGTTGGCGAGCAAAATATATTAGATATTGCAGAGAGTATTAAGCGTTATGTAAAAGAAAAATCCCCCCAGCTTCCAAATGGAATTGAGTTAAATATCTGGCAGGATAAATCCAGTTATTTTAAAAGCCGTATGTCATTATTAATTCGAAATGCAATGACAGGTTTGTTGCTGGTGTTTTTGATTCTGGTTTTATTTTTACGTTTGCGCCTGGCGTTCTGGGTAAGTCTTGGTATTCCGATTTCATTTATGGGTGCCTTCTGGTTACTGCCCCAGGTGGATGGCTCAATTAATATGATTTCCATGTTCGGCTTTATACTAGTGCTTGGGATCGTGGTGGATGATGCCATCGTGGTGGGGGAGAATATTCATAAACACCACCTGCGAGGCAACCTGGGTTTAAAGGGCGCCATTGACGGTGCGCAGGAAGTATCCAAACCAGTGATCTTTGCGGTACTTACCAGTGTTGTTGCCTTTATGCCAATTTTATTTTTGCCTGGGGCTGAAGGTCGTTTGTGGATGGTAATACCACAGGTGGTTATTTTAACCCTGTTATTTTCACTGGCGGAGTGCTTGTTTGTATTGCCCGCACATTTATCCATGATAAAAAATCATCAGCGCAAGGATAATCGTTTTACGCGTATACAAACCCGTTTTTCAGACTGGCTTGATAATTTTATTGAGAAGGTTTATCGACCGTTTTTGTTAAAAGTTCTTGATTTGCGTTACATTACAATATCCGCTTTTGTCGGCGCGTTTATTATTTTTGTAACAGTGTTATATGCGGGCTGGATCCATTTATTGTTTTTCCCCAAAGTAGAAGGTGACATCGCCATCGCCAGTATCAGTTTTTCCAAGGGTACATCGGTGGAAAAAACCGAGTGGGCAGTGGAGAGAATTGAAACAGCAGCGCTACAGTTAAAGCAACAGTTAAAATTGCGTACCGGTGAAGACCAGATTGAGAATATTATTTCGACCGTGGGTGTGCAGGCAATGAATCGCAGCGGTAAAAAAGGCGATCATGTTGGTGAAGTTTCCATATCATTACGGGCCTCAGAAGATCGTGAAGTAGATAGTGCTGAAATATTAAAATTGTGGCGCGAAGCGGTGGGCAAAATTCCCGCGGCAACGCAGCTGACTTTCCAGTCAAGTTTGCGGGATTCGGGGCCAGATATTAGCATTGATTTAACCGGCAGGAACACACGGGAATTATCCATCGCAGCGGCGGCGCTGAAAAAACAATTGCAACAATATAACGGTGTTTATGATATTCAGGATAGTTTTGATGTGGGCAAAAAAGAAATCCGTCTGCACCTGAAACCTGCCGCGGAACACCTGGGGATTAATGCGAAATTATTAGCTCGCCAGGTGCGACAGGCCTTTTATGGGGAGGAGGTACAGCGTATCCAGAGGGGGCGCGATGATGTGCGGGTGTTTGTACGCTACCCTAAAGGGCAGCGTCAGTCGGTCTATTTTCTGGAAACCATGTTTATTCACCTGGATAATGGCGTGGATGTACCGTTAAGCGAAGTCGCGAATATTGAATATAGCACCAGCCCAGCTGAAATTTTACGCATTGATCGCAAACGGGTTATCACGGTAAGTGCGCGTGTGGATGAAAGCCGCGGTGTACCTTCGCAAATTAAGCAAAGTTTAAAAACAGATTTTCTGGATAATATAAGTACGCAGTTTAGCGGTGTGAAGGGGAGTCGCTCCGGAAGCCAGAAGGACCAGGAGGAAATGATTAATTCTATGATTCGTGGCTTTATACTGGCGATGATTGGTATTTACGCCTTAATGGCGATTCCGTTTAAATCCTATACCCAGCCGTTGATGGTGATGAGTGCGATTCCCTTCGGTCTGATCGGTGCATTACTGGGGCATATACTGCTGGGGCTGGATGTCAGCCTGCTATCCCTGAGCGGCATGATTGCCGTTGCCGGGGTGGTGGTGAATGATAACCTGGTGCTGGTCGATTATATTAATCGCAAACGTGATGCGGGCATCGAACTTAGCCTGGCCATTCGTGAGGCGGGTGCTGCCCGCTTCCGCCCCATTATTTTAACCTCGTTGACTACCTTTGCCGGCCTTACTCCCTTGATGCTGGAGCGTAGTGTACAGGCACAGTTTCTAATTCCAATGGCGGTATCACTGGCATTTGGGGTGATGTTTGCCACTATTGTGAGTTTATTGCTGGTACCTGCCAGCTATTACGTGCTGGAAGATTTAAAGCGTTATTTTGGCTTAAGGTCGACTTAATTTAAATTTTTCAGCAAAGTGCTTTTTCAGCTTCTATACTTCTTAAAGTTCAAAGCCTGTAAAAACAGGCAAAAATGCATCAACCAGTCTTTAAGCACTCAGCATCACTTTTGTATAACCGATAGCGAAATTCTTCTGGAGGCGCTACGGAATGTAATTTTAAGGGTATCAGTAGTATGGAAAAACCAGTAGAAAACCGCCGTGGATCTCAGCGGATTAGTTTAAAAGAAGCACTTAATCTGAAAATTGTTTTCTCATCAGAAAACCCCAACTTACTCGGTAAAACTTTATGCGGCTCAACTGTCGATGTATCCGCATCGGGCTTGCGTATTGAAATGAATCAACAAATAAAAATTGATAGTGTTCTGGATGTGTGGGTTACATTGAAGGAAAGTCAGAAAAAATATTTTCTCACGGGCAATGTACGCTGGTGTCAGAAGCTGGACACGGGAGATTTTTTTCAAATAGGTGTTGTATTACGTGAACGCTCAGATACAGTCACCGACCTGGATAGTTGGCAATCAACATTCAAAGGTAAGTGATGACAAGCCGTTCCAGTGGTTGCCAATTATGTAAAACGCTTTCTAGTCCGCAGTTTTTGCTTGTTGCGCTCGCTTTGTTTATTATTTATTTTATTATCTGGTAAATTGTCGTAATGTATTTACTGGGCAATTGATGTTATTGCCAGAATTAATTGTCTGGAATATGCATCTTAAAAGATAGTAAAGTACGGTAAAGGGGAGGGCAGAAGCATGTCAAAGCAACATCCGATTATTGCTGTTACTGGTGCTAGTGGTGCGGGGACTACCGTCGTTCAGCGTGCATTCAAAGAAATTTTCCTACGTCAGAAAATCAAGGCTGCATTTATGCAGGGTGATGGTTTCCTGCGTTTTAATGAATCAGAGAGTGAGAAGCAAATTTCACAACACATGGCTGAAGGACGGCATATTAGTAGTTATGGCCCCGATTTAAATGACTTCATGAAACTACAGGAATGCTTTAGCAACTATTCTAAAACCGGCTGTTGTGTTATGCGCAGTAAAGTCACTGAAGAAAACCAGCACAAGTACAATACCGCCGTCGGAGAGTTTACGAACTGGCGAGAGTGCCCAAACGAATCCGACTGTTTATTTTATGAAGGCATGCACGGTGGGGTGGTTGCACAAACCTGGACACGACGCAAATCTGATAGTAACGATGCGTCTGTAAAGGATCGACGTCGTTCAAATGCTAATGGCGTGAACGTGGCTCAATATGTTGATTTATTAATTGGTGTTGTGCCCGCCATTAATCTGGAATGGATTCAACGTATTAAGCATGACCAGTTAAGCCGTAAACATTCCGCCGAGCAGGTAACCGTCAATATAATTGAACAACTTCAGGATTATATTTATTTTATTGTGCCGCAGTTTTCCTTAACTGATATTAATTTTCAACGTATGCCGGTAGTTGATACATCCAACCCATTTGAGGAGCAGTCTGTACCAACTGAAAAAGAAAGTGTTGTGGTGGTTAGTTTTAGAGAGCCTGAGAAGCATGACCTGCAAAAGTATAAGGAAAGAATTGAAGGAGCTTTCTTTTCCACTAGAAGAAACCTGGTGATTCCCGGGGGACAATTGCCCCATGCATTAGATGTGATATGTGCACCCATGATTGAAGCGTTGATTGCAGAGTAAATAACCGTCGAATAAACTATTGCTTGGGAAAGTTAATACATTAAATTTAAATTAATGTGATATATTGGTAAATGTTTCTTTGTTTTTATAGTTATTATACTTTCGTATGAACCTTCCGATTAAAATGCAAAGCCAGTCTTCAGGGAGGGTGACGATACTAATTATACTTGTATTATTATGGCTAACGCCTCTGGTTTCATATGCCGCCATTGAAGATCGGGTGCTTGAGCAAACAGAAAACGCCAGGGAAATTCAATCACTGCAAATAAAACCATCGGGTACCTGGTTACCGGTACCTATTCCAATTTCAAACCCGACTATTGGCTCAGGCTTGCAATTTGCCTTGCTTTACTTGCATCCGAAAAAAGATCCGGATAAATCAGATGTTCCCAATACAACCAGTGGTTTAATTGGTATGTATACCAATACAAATACATGGTTAGCAGGAGGTTTTCATGATGGTAATTGGGGAAATGATCTGTACCGTTACCGTGTCATGATGGGCACAGGAGAATTTAACCTTGATTATTTTGGTATCGGTGAAGACTCGGATTTGCAGGATAACCCAATCGCCTATAATTTAAGCTCGGATATTATATTTACACAATTGCTGAGGCGTGTTCCCCTGAGTGTCGACTGGTACGTTGGGCTCCGTTATATGTTAATTGACTCGAGTGTTGTATTTGACGAATTATTTCCGGGTCTGCCACCCATCAGCGACAATATGAAAACCTCTAGTTTAGGTTTAATGGCGGTTTATGATAGCCGTGATGACAACTATTTTCCTACAGATGGAACTAATTTTGAATTGGTCTGGATGCGCGACAGTGAAAAATGGGGCAGTGATTTTAATTTTAATAAGCTGGATGCGCAATACAGTTATTTTTTTCCATTAAATAAAAATAGTGTGCTAGCTTTTAAAACGGCAATGTCCAGTGCCGATGATAGTACGCCATTTTATTTGCTGCCGAGTTTGAAAATGCGTGGTTTTGCAAATGGATTGTATAAAAATCAGAATAGTCTTTCTGGGCACTCCGAGTGGCGACATAAATTTAAACCCCGCTGGGGCTTTATGTTATCTTTTGAAATAGGCAGCACCGCTGCTTCTGCAAGTGATTTGTTTCAGGATCAGACGATAACTTCATATGGGGCGGGTATTCGCTGGCAGGTGACCCGCGATAAAAAATTAAATCTGGGAATAGACGTGGGCTACAGTGATGGTAATCATGCTATTTATGTGCAGGTAGGGGAAAAGTTCTAGAGACGTGTGTTAGGAACGGCCCTCTCGAATGTAATTTTAATAAGCTGGTGTAAGCCGCTTTTTATTCACTCTCTTTTCCAATACGAACCTCATCATAACGCCCGCTACTACCAGTAAGTGAAACATCATCATTTTTAGACTGGTCACGCTTTTCATCTGGGTCACTTGAAAAAAACTGATCAACGATGGAGCGACTTTTATTCGGTTTCACCATTTCCTGTTTTTCGTAGGTGCCCATGCTTTCCACAGGAGAGCGATTAACGACATAAACAATACCAATGGCAGTAATGGTGCCAAAGATGATCACTTTAATAAGTATGGAAACCGAATTTTTCATAATTTGCTGCGAACCTGTTAAGCGGTTGTGTTGATGTGTTTACCAATAGTAGCACTTATAGTATCGTCTTTTGTGACGTTACTGGAACTCTCATTGTAACCCACACTGGCATTGTCACTCGTTGCGGCTGCATTTTTTCTACGATGCAAACCCCGTTGGCGCCGATCTAAAAGTACTTTTATCTGCTTTTTACGACGGTCTTTGTGTTTACGGCGGTCATAGCGCTGGTTGACGCCCTGTTTTTTAGCCGTTGCATCTTCGCTTTCAAAGGTCTGGTTGGTGCGCCTGCGGTGCACTAAGCCGTCGCTTCGATTATGTTGTATTAATGGAATATTCGGCATAATAGTAAAGGATATTTATCTCCCTGTTCTATTTATCGACACATTCTCACCGATCTTGAAGTGACTGTCATCCGGTGGGGGGGTTAATCGCCCCACCGGATTGAGATCAGCGCCAGCTGAAATTAAGCGTTGTATGTCATGTGCTTTGGTGTGTGTTTTTCAAGCTTGTTGTTCAAAAAACGGTAAGTGCCGCCTGAATTAAATTTAATAACGCTAAATCCGTATTCACTCACCTGATCAACAGTAACTTCCTGGCCGGTGCTTTTAATACGAACTCTGTCGCCTATATTTAGTGTGTTTTCGTTATTCATTTTTATATCTCCAAAATCACCAATTAATTATTTTATCAACAATCTACAGGTTAAAGTTAGACTAATTTATTAAGTAATGCAAGTAACTTCATGTAATTTATGAAAAAATAAAATTTTTTCGACGTAAGGTCACTTTATTTAAAGTGAATTGCCGGATAACAATCGTATTTTAAGTATAGAACTTAGATTAAATTGTGAAGTAATGCAAGTATCTTTATGTTTTATAAAGAAAAATCGACTGTTAGATAGGGTCGCTAGATGTTTTGATGGGGGGTTTAGGTGCTTGATGTGATTTCGCAGGAGGGGAGTTTGCATCGGTGATGCTGATATTGGTTGCGGGTAATAGCGGGTTTTTTGCTAGAACTGGTGGCATACGAAGGCGTAGACGGGTGACCTGCTTATTCATACGGTGTTCATATATGGCCATATAAGCCAGAACATTGCTTACGTATTCGCGGGTTTCCGTAAAGGGAATGGTTTCTATCCAGCGTATAGCATCCATATTGTGTAAAGAGGGTAGCCATTTTTCAACCCGATGTGGTCCGGCGTTATAGGCGGCCGTTGCCAGTACCTGTTGGCTGTCCAGCTTGTTAAGCATGCGTTCCAGGTAACCTGTACCCAGACTGATATTGGTGTTACTGGTGAGCAGGCTATTACTGCCTCTGTATCGGATTTTTAATTGACGCGCCACCTGGCGCGCTGTATTGGGCATTAATTGCATTAAGCCCATAGCACCCACCGGCGAGCGGGCATCGTGCATAAATGCACTTTCTCTTCGAATGATGGCATAGGTCCATGCGGGATCGATATTGCGCTGATTTGACCAACCGAACACTTTATTATTCAGGTGCATGGGAAAACGTAATTCAATATCGTCACGGTAGCGGGTTTTACCCATGGTAATAATCGCACGATCGTGCCAGCTCCAGGCCTGGGCTATTTTTGATGCGGCTAATCGTTGCTCATTATTGGTGTGCTGTATCAACTTGTGCCATTCACGTCTGGCGGAGAGCAGTTCCCCCATAAAATAGAATTCACGTGCTCGTTGAGCTTCCGGTTGTTGAAAGACGCTATTCATTGCTTCGTTTGTCGGCTCAACCGGTTTGTCTTCAAAGGCATAGGGCAGATTCAGGCGGTCGGCGGACAGAAATCCATAGTAGCTGCGTTTTTTGGCCAGATACTGATAAATTCCTAATGCATCATCCGTATTGCCGATTTGCTCATTTGCATAGGCCCACCAGTATTGCCAGCGGTAATCGGATTGTTTAGAGATATTAAGGTCGGTAATGTTGCGTATCACCTGGCTCCAGTCACCCTGTCGAATTGCGGTGCGAATGCGCCACTCTTTTACTGGCTTGTCAGCATAGCCTGGGGGGACTCGGGCCAGCCACAATCCTGCATCGGGCATGTGCTCCCGAGCAAGGCGCAGGCCGAAGTGGCGAATAAGCTCGGCTTTTTGTTGTTCGTTAAAGCGCTTTGAAAACGGCGGCTGACTGAGCTGGTAAAAGGTCTCAATTGAGAGAGTAATGTCTTTATAACTGAGGCGTATTAGACCGTGTTGTAAAATAGCCATTTGATCAGGATGCTGAATATTAAGCATCTCTGGGGTGCTAACCAGCTGAGGTTGCTTATGAATTTTCACCCATTTTCGCGCAATTTTTGCGTCCTGAAGCGGCATCGATTTAATCAGGTAGCGGGCCAGGCGAATATTATTAACAGACATTGCCAGGGTAAAACGTTGCCAGATTAACTGAGGAGATCTTTTACCGGCGGCCTGCCACTGCTTAAAAACCGGGTCACAGGTTTTGGGTAAAGAGCTGGATGACATCCAGAGGTTTTCGATTTTAGGATAGGCAATGGCTTGCTGGTGAGTTTGTAATAATGCATTCAGGTAATGACACTCTGCAGTTACTCCATAGCCCGGCTGGTAAATATCAATCAGGCGCTGCCATTTTTTTGATCGGGCAGAATGGGTAATGAGTTTGCTGCGAAAGCGATTGCCAATAACCGTGTCGTCATAGGCCTGTAAAAAATGATGAATCTGGTTGCGGGTAAGTGCAGAGGGTTTGTACATCAACGCTTTGTATTGGAGATAGGGTTGTAAAGGGTAGTCCCTGAGTTTGGCGGAAAGTTGACGAAACTTATAATACTGACGTTTTTTGTAAGCCTGTTGCGCCTGCTGATAGAGCTTACGCTGACTGGCTAATTTAAGGCTTTTTTGTGAAGTCTGGCTGGTTGATAGATTGAGTAAATCAAAACTTGTTGATGCGTAGCTTGTAGAAAACAGGCCCGGTAGCAACACAAAAGTAAGCCACAGACTATAACGAAGAACGGACAGTAAAGCAGACGCTTGTTGTCGTTGTTTTTGCATTAAATCGGTTTCGTTAAAATTCAAAAAATTAAATGTTATCAAGAGTTTAGTTATTCTAATTAAAATAAGTGTGAATGTGCTCACAATATGAGTTATAACCGATGAAAGGTAGTTAATGGGGTATATTTCGCTTTCAAACCTTGGGGGGGCGTTACCTCGTGTTCGACTGGCGTTTAGAGCGTACAAAATATTTGCGCTTATATTCAGTTGCTAAACTCACGCCTGCTTTTTTATCTTCCTGGGTGAGTTTTTTATACAGGCTATTTTTAGTTTTGCGGGCGTCTTTTACATTACTCGCGGCGGCAACATAAAACCAGGCATAGGCAATGGCTGAATTCGGCGTTACACCCCTGCCCGTGTAGTAGGCCACACCTAAATCCATCTGGGCTTTGCCATGGCCTTTTTCAGCGGCTTTGTGAAAATGCTCAACGCCTTTTTTAAAATCCTGGGGTACGCTATATCCGTGGACATAAGCACGGCCCACGTTGTAATGAGCGGGAATATAATCCTGATGGGCTGCTTTCTGATACCAGCTTACGGCTTTTTTCATATCTTTTTTAGAGCCAATACCATTTTCATACATTTCACCCAGTGTATTTTGTGCTTCGGCATTTCCCTGTTGAGCCGCTTTTGTATACCACTTTAACGCTTTGCTTTTATCTTTTTTGACGGCATCACCGTTGAGATAAAGTTTTGCCAGATAAATTTGTGCATGAATATTTCCCCCGAGTGCTGCTTTTTCAAACCATTTTTTTGCCTGCCTGGGCTTTTGCTTGATACCGTCTCCTTTTAAATACATTTGAGCCAAATTATATTGTGCTTCAGTATGATCCTGTTTTGCGGCTTTTTTATACCAGTAAGCAGATTTGCCCCCTGATTTTGGTACACCATCTCCATGGTAATAAAGTTTGCCTAAAATATATTGCGCCTCTTTATCTTTTTGGCGGGCGGCTTTTAAAAGCCAGTTAGCGGCGGTTTTAAAGTTGCGCTTTACACCAACGCCCTTCAGGTACATTTGTCCAATGAGCGTCTGGGAGTCGATGTGATTTTGTTTGGCAGCTTTGATGATCCATGCCGCAGCTCCGCTGGGATCTTTGCGTTGACCATTCTGGTCGAGGTACATTTTGCCAATATTGTACTGGGCCTGTGCATTGCCTTTTTCGGCCAGGGGTAACCACAGCATGAGTGCTGTGGTGAAATCATTGTTTTTGTATGCGGTGGCCCCCTTTTCTAAATCGGCATGAGGGGGTGTTTTTTTTGTTTTGTTCGCTGCAATTGAAACAGAGGTGAAGCTAATAATAATTAGAAAACAAAAGTACCTAAAAAGTTTAGAAGTCATGGCTGGTAATTTTATAAGTTTAGTTAATCTGAGAGTATAGAAAAGAACCAGCCAAATTTCAGAAGTGAATTAAATTTGGCTGTGTTGTTCAATAAACTCGCGCATAAAATGCAGTGGTTTTGCTCCGCTGAATCTTCCGGTTTCTTCGCCATTAACAAATAAAATCAGGGTTGGAAAACCCCGCACCTGATAATGCCCGGCGATTTTCATGTTTTCATCTTCATCCACTTCAACTTTGGCAATTCCCAGTGAGTCGTGAAACTCAGTGGCGAGTTTTTCCAGTAATGGGGCAATTACACGGCAGGGTGAACACCACTCGGCCCACAAATCTACCAGTATAGGTTTGTTATGGGATGCTTCGATGACGAGTGATTGAAAGTTATCGAGATTAGAAATAAAAATATTGTCAGGTTTGTGCATAATTCTTTCTAAATAATGGTTGAGTGTAAGAGAGAGTTATAAAAAGTTACCCTGAGCGCATAAACGATGTGCCCAGGGTCACAGCTTGTTAATCCATGGGCTGTATTTCGATTGGCCAGTGACTGTCTTTAACCTTAAGTTTCGATTTTAAATTATACAAGGCAGCCTGTAATGCTTCTTCTATTACCGGGTGATAAAAAGGCATACGCAGAACATCGTGTACTGTCATTTGCATTTCAATACACCAGCAAAGCAGGTGACCCAAATTTTCACCTTTTGCGCAAGCCATAGAAGCACCGAGTAATTTGCCCGTATTAATATCAGCATAAACACAAATCAGGCCACGGTTTTTACCCATAATTAAAGCACGTCCAACCGGTGCCATTTTAACTTCGCCAATCGCGGTGGTTTCTTGATTAAGCTCAGATAATTTTGCACCCACGGTTACAATGTTGGGTTCACAAAAAGAAATTGCCAGGGGCGTTTTTATTTTAAAGGCAGTGGGTGTGTCCTGCATGATATTGTAACCAGCAACCCTGCCTTCAAAACCAGCTTCATGTAAAATGGGTTTTTCTGCATTGCAATCACCGGCAATATAGATTGAGCTGTTACCCAATTGCATCGTGTTAGGATTATAAACAGGCACGCCATTATCTGAAATTTGCAGGCCTGTTGACTCAAGATTAAGCTTATCAATATTGGGTCGACGCCCCATGCTGGCAAATATTTTTTCAACTTCTACTGATTTATCACCGGCAGTGACTTTTAGTTTGCCATTGTCCAGTGGCGTAATTTCAGCGGCCTCGCCCAGCCATAATGGAAATTCACGTCCAATTGCATCGATAGCGGCCTGATTAACTTGCGCGTCATCCAGTCCACTAATAATATTTAGTTGATCAATTCCGGTTACGTCGATGCCTAATCGACTAAGCGACTGGCCAATTTCAAGGCCGATGACGCCTAAGCCGATGACCGCAATTGAGTCGGGTAGTGATTCAAGTTCAAAAATTTCATCAGTGGTTATAATTTTATCAGCAAATGTATTCCAGGCCTTTGGAATAACAGGGCGTGAACCGGTGGCGATAATTATTCGTTTGGCTTTTAGTGTTTCACCATCGTCGGTTTCCAGTGTATTTGCATCTAAAAAGCGTACATTAGATTCAATGAGTTTGTCTTCGGGTAAAATATCAGTGGAATGTGAAAGCGTCTGGTCAACAAAAGTGTCACGTAAATCCTGTACGTGTTCCATGGCGTCTTGCTGGTTAATGCTTAAGTGTTCCTCGCCTTCAATACCTTCGCGGTCAAAGATCGTGCGTCGATGAAAATCTTCAGCCACCTGAATCATGACCTTTGATGGCATGCAGCCGACCCGTGCACAGGTAGTGCCCAGCTCTCCGCCGTCAATTAAAACAAAATCTTCAGTAAAACGTTTTACCTGGCTCATGCAATACAGACCGGCGCTGCCTGCACCAATAATGGCGACTTCTACTTCTTTCATGGGGATATCCTGATTGTATAAATATGGTAATAAAATTTAATAAAATGTTGTAGTGGTAATCTGTTGATCATCACGGCGCATTTCGCCGTTATAAATATTAAACTGGCCATTTTTTTTATCGGTAAAGTAAAGCTTGAGGCTTTCTTTAATAACTGGAAAAGCCAGCGTATTGAAATCGATTTCATGCTCACTGAATAATTTCGTTTCCAGGCTTTCTGTGCCGGGCTTAGCATAACCCTCTGCCAGCTCACCTCGGTACATAATGTATACCTGTGAAATATGCGGAATACTAATGGTACAAAAAAGCTGACTGTTATTGATTTTTGCGCTGGCTTCCTCAAATGTCTCTCGTTGTGCCGCTTCGAGTGTGGTTTCATTATTTTCCATAAAACCCGCGGGGAGTGTCCATTGGCCTAAGCGGGGTTCAATGGCGCGCTTGCAGAGTAAAATTTTATTGTCGTGTTCAGCGATACAGCCGGCAATAATGCGCGGGTTTTGATAATGGATAAAATCGCAGACAGTGCATACATAACGGGGGCGGTTATCACCCTCAGGGGTGGTGAATTTGACGATTTCACCACAGTGGCTGCAAAAATTCATTCTCTAAAGTCCTTCAGGATATTGACGCAGGGTAAGTGTGTTGCCGCGCTGGCTAAACTCAAGGTGTTTTAAAAAGCTCATGCCAAGCAGGATTTCATCGCTTTTATAGCTGGGAATAATCGTAGCACGAATATTGCTCAAGGTTATGCCGGCAAGTGAAATTTCATCAAGGCGGGTCAGGTATGCCTGGGCGCTGCCATTAGCTGTCTGGTAGGTTGCACTCGGGCCGCGCGTTAAATTGAGTCGCCGAGCAATGGGTTCGGGGATCGCGACATCGGTGGCTCCAGTATCGAGCATAAATGTTACGGGCTGGGAATTAATGCTGCCATTGGCCACATAATGCCCCATGCGGTTTCGTTTTAGCACCAGTTCTTTAATATCCCCATTTAATGAAAGTGTATTTGCCGACTGGTTGGGGTTGTTTTGTTTGTCGAGAATATCAGAAAAAAATACCCCCAGTATTACAAAAATACCCACCCACATCAGGGCAAACATGCTGGCGCCAATTTTTTTCTGTTCAGACTGTTGAGGTGACTGTGGATCTTGCATACGTATTTTTTAAAGCCCTGTTCAAAGAATTGTATAGTAAGACAATACTATCCGAAATATGTTCTAAAATCAGTAAATGGATACCTTAGAAAAAAGACGTGGCCAGTGCCGCTACATCCGACATGACAAGCTGTTTGTGCAGTTACTGGTGTCCAGTGAAAAAGTCGATGCTGCTAAGGTAACCCTGTTATGCCAGAGTTGCGATGCATCAATCAATGGCCTTAAAATCGAGGTTGGTCGGGAGATAGAAACTAATGCCCCTGTGGATTTGTGGCTATCATTTGAAGTGCTTGATAAAAAGTTTTATCTGAGAGGGCGAGCTTGCTGGTGTGTTGTATCTGAGGACAATGCAGAATTATATCAGGTAGGCATAGAACTGGAGGATGCCCATGCTACGGATTACGCTGACTGGATAGCACTATTAAGCAGTTTTTCTGATTAGATTCCGATCTCAAATATCCGCAATATTCATCACATTACTGACGCAAATTCATAAATTTGTAATAATACCTGTGTTATATTCGCCGCCAGAATTTAGCTAAGCATTTGTACCGATTATCAGCTGCATATCCTGTTTCTAAAAATAAGGAGGGGAATATCTTGTCTGAAGAAGAACGCGCAATATCTGATAATGAACTGGAAGAGCTGGTGCTACGAGAAAGCATTGTGAGTGCGACCGGTTTAAATGAGGGTAGCCTGCAGATAGGCATAAAAGGTGACCCATCGTTACGGGAAACTTCACTGGATCGTAAACGTTATGAAAGCCCGGTGGATAAAGTAATCGTCCCACTGATGGAAAATCTCGAAGAGTTGATGTTGAATCGTAGCTGCTATCGTATTTTTATCGGCTTTAATAGTGGCGAAGTGCGTACCAATTCAATTTTTGACCCATTACGCGAAGAAATTCATGCCTCAGAAAAGCTCGCGGATAAACCCTATCTTGACCGGCATTTTCCTAAAATTAGTTATGAAGAAAAAATTCAGGCAATGCGTGATATATATAGTGCCATTAAAAACAGTGAATTATTTAAGGCAGTTCCGGGTTACTGGAAAAGTATTTTTAACAAACGTCACCAAACCTGGGATCCGATGACCCGCAGTGAAATTCATAATATCATGTCATCTATCAAAACGATGCGTGATCTACCGGATTTTTATTTACGTAATATTACAATTTGTATTGTACAGGATTTAGTGCGTATGCAGTTCAATTGTGATGGAACACAAATTATTAGTGCAGAAAATTATCAGAAATTTATTGAGGATAATATGCCCTGATATATTTGAAGGTATTGCAATTAAGTTCAGGCGTTTCCTGAGTTTATTTTAAGGTAGCGCCCGCCAATAAATCATCAAATGGCGAGGTTTGAATTGGGCCGATTTCTATGACGATCGTTTCTTCTAGTGGAATCTCATCCGATTCAAGATGAGGTAATAGCTCCTGTGAAATTTGCATTATGGTAATCATGCCTTGTTGATTGTTGGCATCAGTTTCAACTTCAATGCTGTTCTGTAAATCACTCAGGTAGTCTTTAAGGTTGCTCAATCGGCTCTGTAAATCCAGCTGTTGAAATGCGGGTTTAAAACCCACGTGCAATTCGCGTAAACCGGTTTCACTGTTGTCATTAACTGCAATTGTAAATGGGCCTTGTATTTCCACTGTATTCACCTGAGTTTAAATTTAAAACATAGATCATATTAGCAAACAAACGCTTTCATTGGGGATGTTTATTTGCGGCTATTTTTTATCTGCTCATAGGCCGCTTTAATCTCAGCGGTTTTCTGGTTGGCCAGTTTTATCATTTCTTCCGGCATACCTTTGGCAACGAGTTTATCTGGGTGGTGTTGGCTCATTAAGCGGCGGTAACTTTTCTTCAGTGCGCTGTCGGATACTTCACTATCAACACCCAGTACTGCATAAGCCTGACTTAATGTGGGCTTATGCGAAGTGTCTGAAGATTGTTGTGAGTATTGTTGCTGTGCGCCGACCATATTGATGAGCTGCTCAAGTTGAGGCGCTGAAAAACCAATTTGCTTAGCAATATTTTTAAGTGCAGCATGCTCAGCATGATCGAGACTGTTATCCGCATAAGCGGTGGCAATTAAAATTTCCAGAAACATCTGCAGCAGGTTTGTGCGTCTATGTGACTCTTTTTTAAACTGCTGTAATACTTCATCGAGGGGGAAGTCACTTTGTTTTCCCTGGTTAAATAACTCAATAGCCGTTTTGCGCTGGCTGTCGTCCAGATTCATTTGAGCCATGATATTTTCGGCCATTTGAATTTCGCTGCGCGAAACCTTGCCATCTACTTTGGCAAGATAACCCATGACTGAAAAAACCGCCGTGAAAAATGCCAGCTGAACCCGTTCAGTATTACCGGGCTCCAGGTCTACCGCGTGTAGACCTTTATCAAATTGATGCCCCGCCGCCATACCCATGAGCGCACCCAATGGGCCACCCAGCATAAACCCGAAACCACCACCAATAATTTTCCCCCACCAGCTCACAGGCTTGCTCCATATTTTGAGTGTGAAAATGCATCTAAAAAGAGTGTGAACATATATACTGTCTTCATGTAAATTTATTTAAAGTCTGTGCCCAGCTGTGAGCCGTTTCGTATGACAGATTTTGCTCGCAAAGATTCATCATCCGGAAACATTCTGCGTAAATCGTCCATGGTAAGTGACGAGCCCTTGCGATCAAATTCAGCCCAGATGGCTTCCCAGCGAGCATCATCAAAATAAAATCCCACCGGAAGCATGGCAACCGGTTGGTTATTATAATCGGTTATGACTTTTGGTTCGTTGAGTTTGCCACCCATGTTATTTCCACCACAATGTTAAAACTGGTACATAGGATATCATAAGCAGCCAGATAAGCATGATAACTAAAAAGGGCAGACTGGCTCGAAACAGGCTGAGTATATTTTTACCGAAACGTTGAGACGCGATAAATAAATTGATGCCCACCGGGGGCGTCATATAACCAATTTCCAGATTGGCTAAAAAAAGAATACCCAGATGCACCGGATCTATATGATAACGCAGGGCGAGGGGCATAATTAAGGGCACCACGACGACAATGGCGGAAAATATATCCATCATAGCACCAATAAGTAGGAGAAAAAAATTGAGTAACAGTAAAAATTGCAATTGACCGTCGATATGGTTTTCAATCAAAGCCAGTAATTTAGTGGGTAGCTGGGTATCTATTAACAGGTTTGTCAGGCCCATGGCGGTGCCTAAAATAATTAAAATACTGCCGACTAAAACGCTGGTGTCAATGAGGATTTTGGGCAGGTCTACGCCAAGCCTGATTTTTTTATAAATGACTGTTTCAATGAATAAGGCGTAAGCTGCGGTTATTGCCGCTGCTTCCGTTATGGTTACGAAGCCGCCAAAAATGCCGATGATAATTAAAACCGGCAGAAAAATATCCCACTTAGATTCATTGACCGCATTTGATAAACGGGCTAATGAAAAAGGATGTGCTGGATCATGCCAGCGTTGTGCTGATTTGATACTGTAAAGTGACAGCATCATTAATAAAATAAACCCGGGAACAAAACCTGCTAAAAATAAATCATTAATATTAGTGCCGGAGACAATGCCGTATAAAATAATGGCCAGGCTGGGGGGGAATAGTAGGCCTAGTGAACCGGATGAAGTCAGTAAGCCGAGGGAAAATTTTTCTGAATAATTGGCTTTTATAAAGAGCGGATAAAGCAGTCCGCCGAGGGCAATAATGGTGACACCGGAAGCACCCGTGAAGGCAGTGAAAAAAGAGCATGAAACAATTGCTGCCATGGCAAGTCCACCAGGCATCCAGCCAAGCAACGCGTTAAATAGTGTCAGTAATCGAGAGGCACTGCCCCCCGCCGCCATTACCATACCGGCAAATGTAAATAAAGGAATGGTGATTAAATTCGGCTGGTTTGCGAGCCGGTATAATTCGATGATTAATAAAACGGGGTCAAGTTCAGATTCAATGCTGGCATAAATGCCGCCTGCACCCAGCGCAATAAACAGGGGCAGGCCTATAATGGCCAGTAAAATGATGCTAATTAAAACGATTATCATACGTTATGATCAGGTGACTTGCTGGTTAATAATAATAATGAAAAATGCAGGCTGAGGGTTAAAAACCCCACTGGAATAATCAGTGCAAGATATAAAGCCAGTTGCTCATTGTCAGGGGCGTAGTGTTTTTCATCCAGCCAGAATTGAACGGCATACCAGAATAAAATACCGCAAACAAATGCGCTGATACCGAGTAGCGGTTTTTTAATAGTTTGTTTGAACGAAGGCCTGAGTAAGCTGTTAATGAAATCCATTTTGATGTGTTGGCTGCCTTCGCAGGCTAATGCTGCGCCCATGAAAGTGATAAATAAAACCAGATGACGGGACAGAGTATCAATGTTAGAGAAACCCAGTTCAAAAATATTGCGAAGAATTACCTGAGAAAGCGACAGGATGAGTAGTAATAGCAGGCTTAAAGCCGCAGTCCATTTTTCAATGGTGATGAGTTTTTCTTTTAGCGTATAAAAAGTATTTTTTGAAAATGTCATTGTGTTTATCTTTCGTCGCAAGTTTCAGTTAGAACTAGTCACAAACAATAGAAAGCTATTTAAGGCGCCATATATTTAAAGAATTAATGTAATTTTCTATAGGCCTCTAAGATGGTTTTAGCCTGGGTAAAATGTTTCTGTGGGATATAACCCGTTGCATCTAATTTTTTAGCTGCAAGGTTACGTATTTCCAGCATCTGTTTTTTTTCAGTATCGTTCCAGTCCCACATAAACTCAATGCCGCTTTGCTTTAACAGCGCAATACTTTTTTCATTGTCACGTCGTGATACTAAGTTTATTTCTTCGCCAACTTCTTTGCCGGTGGTTTTTAACAGTTGCTGTAAATCCGCTGGCAAACGATTATAAAATCGCTGGCTAACAACCAGGCTGCCGATGCCGTTCGTAATGGGAATGTTAGATGCGTATTTGAGCCTGGTATGCCACTGCATTGCCAGTGCGCCAAACGGTGAATTGTAAACCGTGTCTATGCTGCCATGGGTTGCGGATAGCTGGGTGTAAACATCCATAATTGAAAGTGGCACGGGGGAGACGCCGGCGGCGCTTGAAAAGGCTTCGCCCATCGGGTCGCCTTGCCATAACCAGATGTGGCGTTGTTTTAGTTGATTTAATGAATTAATAGGGTGTTTGGAAAAGAAATGCAAAAAACCAACTTCTGGCCAACCGAGTAACTCAAAGCCTTTTTTCCTAAAGCCTTTTTCTATATCCGGCATAATGTGTCGTCGAACATAATCGGATTCGTCAGTGTTGCGAAATAAAAATGGCATTTCTAAAACACGCGCAGGTGAGTAAATTCGGCCGATGCCATAGCCGGTAAAAAATGCTCCCTGTAATTGTCGACTGCGAATTTTTCGTAATACATCGGGTTCATCGCCCATGACGCCGCCGGGATAAATTTTAATATTTAAGCGGCCATTGCTTTTTGTGTGTAGCTCTTCTGACCAGCTTTCAATAATATTCATCCACGCTGTGTCCGCAGGAATGAGGGTTGCAAATTTTAAGGTGAAGGTTTTCTCTGCATGTGCGCTGCTAATCAATAATGAAAAAAATAATGTTATTTTTAAAACCATTTTGATTCCTTGCTAAGCATTAACTCGGCTTTTTGTTTTGCAATACTATTTAATAAAGCAGTATCAGAGTTGGCTTCAGGTTGACTATTGATAATTCTAGTTAAGCGTTGGTGAAATTTTTTCTGGTCGAGTTTTTGTCGGTCAAGAAACTGTGCCTGTAATAAGTCGACAATGAAAAGCTTGTTGTTATTGTATAAACGTGCTTTTTCAAAATGACTTTCAGCGAGTTCAACGTTTCCGCCTAACATAGGGGAACGGCTACCGTAGTAAACACCAAAAAAGAGATGTGGGCCCGCCATAAAATAGTTTTCATCGAGATCCATAACCCGCTGCATTAACATTACCGCCCGCGGTAAGTCGGCTATGGCTTCAGGTTTATTACGGTTGTGGTCTATCCACTTTGCCCAGTTTGATGCGGCCCAGAAAAGCGCCGTAATATCGTCTTTATCCAGTGAGTCTAATTTTGTTTGTAATATGTCCAATCGACCGAAAATAATCTTTTTGCTGAGGTCGCTTTTTTCTAAATTATAAAGCGCATGGTTTAGGCCACGTCGATACAGTTTGGCGGCGCGCGCTGGGTTAGCGTCTTCAACGAAACCATAGGCATAGCCATAATAGGCCTGCGCTGCGTAGTTTCGTAAAGCCTCATTGTCCGGTGCGTTAATGATCATGCCTTCCATAAGTTCAATATTGGAGGGCATGGCGGCCTCGGCGAGTACTAAATCAGTTTCGCGATTAAGGGCGGTCATACCGCCTTCAACCATGGGCATCGAGGCTTTGACGGTGAGCTGCGCTATTGAACAGGCGCTGAGCTGAATAATGCAGTAAATAAATAAAATCTGACTGAGTAACTGCCGGAATAATTGATTCATATTTAATTTTTTATATATTCATTTGAGTAGAGCTTATCACAGTGTTTTGGTGGGTGGGGTGCTGATGTGATTGGTTAATGGCTGAATTAAAAGTGCGAGCCTGTGGCAGTTGGCCATGTAATATATTCATGGCCAGTATCTGCTGAGATGATGGTTAGGCGTGTTTAGGGTTTAAATAAGATTAAGCCATTCCGGCCTGTCGCCAGTTAATTAAAATATCATTGACTCGCCCATCCATGACTTTTATAGCTTTTAATGGTTGGCTGTTCCACAGACGTGGAAATACTCTGCGATGGGTTGGAAAAACCAGTCCGTCGAAGGTTTTGTGGTCTTCACAAATATGGCTCCCTGAGGACAGTGGGCTAATCACATCGGATGTGTAGTCCTGGCGTTTGAGCAGGCCTTTCTGGTCGAAGTAAAAAACCTGTTGATTACAGTGTGTGGGGATGTTGCGTGGGTAGCGAACTTTCAGGGTGCTAAGTACATTGCCGTCATTATCCAGAAAGTCTTCTCCCTGATGGCAATCAAAACCCTTGTCCTGAAAGATATAGGGGCTGCAATTGTAATTCCACAGGGCATAGCCCAGAAAATAAATCAGGTCGAGGTGGTCCCAGTGCAGGCGGGGTTTGGATTTTAACTCGTCACAATTACGGTAATTTCGCTCACAATAAATTTTATCGTTGGCATTAAAAATATACACGTCAAAGCCATCAAAAATGCCCGTGTGACCCTCTTCTGGAAAATTGTGAATACTTACATAGGGTTTGTCAGTGAAAATATTTGCATTGATATTGGGCAGCCAGGGGGACTTAAATCTGGTGAGTAGAATGGGGCCAAAGATATCCATTTGCACTTGAATCGATTCCACCATTCGCCAGCGTTCTATCCCGCCATGGGCATTACAAATTCGGTTGATTAGGTCATTTGTCACCATCGATGGCTCCTGGATTGTATTCACGCCTGGTGTGTATTCACAGCAAAGGCTCTATGTGGGCACTGTCCACATGCGTTAATTTAATGATAGACTATAGCCTTGTCAACTGCGTATTTAGGTCTGAAATTGGAGCCGCTTAGTTATCATCACGGAGATTTACGTAATTCGCTGGTTAATGTGGGCCTGAGCATGCTCAATGATAAAGGCGTTGCGGGCATTAGTCTGCGTGAAATAGCACGTAACATTGGCGTTGGTCATAATGCGCCCTACCGCCATTTTCGGAATAAGCAGGAGTTGCTTGAAGCCATTGCTAGCGATGGGTTTCGACGTCTTAAGGCCCGTAATACCCGACTGGAACTGGAGTTCGCCCATGACCCGGAGGCGCAGTTATTTGAAAGTGCGATGCATATCATTGGTGTGGCGGCGGACCAGCCCAATCTGTTCCAGCTGATGTTTGGTGGCCATTTACAGCCGCAAAGCAGTAGCAGCTGCTTAAAAAATGCCGCCGATGAAGCAATGCAGAGTCTTGTGGGCATCATTAAAAATGGCCAGAAACTTCAGGTGTTTATAATGGGTGACCCGATGACACTGGCACTTAGCGCCATGTCGATGGTGCAAGGGGTGGCTATTATGGTTTCATCCGGTAAGCTCAGGCCGCAGGTTAAGCGCCCGTGTCAGGTATCGGATGAAGCACAGGCAAGGTTACAGGATAAAGTCTGGTCGAATCAGCAAACTCTGTTGCGAGGAATGGTGCTGCGGTTGTTTGATGTGTTTTTACTGGGATTAAAAGAAAAAAGCAGTCAGCCAGTTTAGTGTCATGAATCGTAAGCTAAATAATACCTGACTAATATACTATGGTATAATGCCGGCATTTAAATCACTAATAGATACAACATCGTGGCATCACCCCTGTTACTTTCCATTGTCGAAATCGGTGGCTACCCCGATTTCCGTGCGTTATACCAGCAAAAAGGCTTTGCAGTAGAGCAGGCAGACAGTATGCGAAAGGCCAGTAAATTGTTGAAGAAGCTGCGACCAGATGTGGTGGTGGCGGAGTTTAATTTTCAGTCAGATTTTCGTGATCGCACCAGCAGCCTGGAAACCCTGATGGCAACGGTGCAGCGTATTCCTGGCTGCAAAGTGATTGTGTTTTATGAAAAAGATCAGTTGGTGCAGTTAGAGCGCTTACTGGCGGTATTTGATATTTTTTCCAGCATTGCTTTTCCGATTGAAGAATCGGCACTGGGTGATGTGATTGACAGAGCGTTGGAGCCGATTGCATGAGTGTGGAAGTGTTGTTTTCAAAGATGGCTGGGCGTCGTGAGCGCATGTTAAAGCGCCAGTTTGAAAATCCCCTGTTTGGAGAAATCCGCATCGAGCCTTTTGATATTCAGGATGCGCGGCGTGAAGATTCAGCGGAGGTGGAAGCCTTCATCGATCATTTTCGAGACCTGGTGAAACAGGTCTCCGAGCTGCAGCCCAGTGCCGATGCTGACGCGGTACTTAAGCTCAAAGAAGCGCTGGACAAGGCCTATGAAGCCAGTGCCGGTTTGGCGGGTGATCAAAGTGAAATTCGCGAAATGATTCAACGCCTGCTCGCTATGATGATGCAAAGCATGTGGAAGGCCGTGGGGAATGATGCCATGGGGATCTCCAAGTTAGAGATGGAAGAACAGGCTCGACAGGCGCACTTTGCCTTGCTGGAGCATCCGTTTATTGCGGACTTACTGGCCCCGGACAGTGTTATCAATGAGGCGTTGATGGTGCCCAGTTTATTAAGTGAGTCTTCGCAAACCGTGGTGTTAGCGGTGCAATTGTTTGATCCGCAACAGCAGCAGCTGGTTTATCAGCAGGGGCTTGAGCTTTTAAAAGGTCAGGATGAAAACCATCCGCGGATTCAGCATGCGCAGAAACGCCTGCAGGATATCGCCAGGCTACTATCGGCGGCGAATAAGCAACCGGGTTAGCATTGCAAAAAACACCGTGGTTTAAAATTCGCGGCTAAGGCGGGGGTGGAAATAAGGCAAATCACCCCCATATTCAACAAAGTTAAGCATTTACAGTTATACAATTTAGAGAAAGTATTATGAAAGACTCAGGCGTTAGACCCGAAACCGGCATACTCGATTCTTCCACCGATGAAGAAGCCCGCGCATACCTGGAAGAGCAATTACGAAATCACCAGTTTGAATTAACCCAGCTGTCACGTGATGCGGACCCGGCTGAGGTGGCAAAAGTAAAGATGGACATTGCCAATGCGCAACTGGGTCTCGAACAAATGGAAAATGCCTGGAATGAATCGAAGGCGGCTTTTGATATTTTTGTGGAAAAAGAAGACTGGGCCAGCGCGATTGAAGCCTGCGATATTATGTATCAGTCGGAGCAGCCCGCATCCATTCTGGCGCTCGTGCATGGTGTGTGGTTATCAGTGACCTATCCAGTTGACCCGGAATACACCATTGGCATGATGAGTTACATTATTGATGAAACCCCTAATGACTCGGATGGTGCAGCGGTGGCTGCGGCAACGGCACATTATATCGTGGGAATACGTGCGTCAGATGAAAAGCTTGATAGCTTGTCTTTTTTAACTAAAAACATGATAACCAAAGTCGCCCAACGCCACTCGGATGTAAAGAGTCAGGATAAGCTGGATTTCTGGATGGAAAAGATGAACCTGAATGATCCGGAAAAATTTCTGCCAATGATGGGCACGGTGATTGATGCGATTGCCAACGGCCAATGGTGGTTTGACCGGGATGCGTTGCGCGACAGGCTGCCGATAAATTAACCCCAGTGGCTAGTTTAAATGACGATTGTTAATACGATGCTTAAGACTTTTGTTGCATCGTAAATCGTCAGCCAGGCATTATGTCCGCGGCAACCCTCGAAATTGAGCGCCTGATAGTCTGCAAGGTTTTAACGTTAGTCCTCATCCTTAGTGGATTTCAAACCATGCATCTTAACCACATTTGTTTTGGGCTTATCCCCCTTATACTGTGGGCGATGCAGGCTTGGCTTGCCCATGGCGTCTGAAATTTCTTTTTCGCGGGCAGCAATCAGTAAAAATCCTTTACGAACATCTTCCATGGTTGCCTCGCTAAGCGGGTGTTTCATGCCCGGGTCCGGGGTGATATCACGTATGACGCTGGAGATGACCTTGCGCAGTGTAACCAGTACATCAAGTTCTTTTTTTAAATCGGTATCCATAAAAATTCCTGTTGGCCTGCTTTAGCGGGCATTGAGCATAAGTTGCTTTAAAGCAGATTATACCCCGTCGATGAAGATAATTTACCCTATTATTAGTATTTGCTATAATACTTGACCAGTTTACTAAGTTATTGTGAGTTCCCATGCCCTATTATGTATATAAAATCGAGTCAGCCGAGCTGGCAATGTTAAAGCAGTTAGACCTGGTTGAAACCTTCGACAAGTTCAAAGAGGCAAAAAACTTTGCACGGGATCTGCGCGCCAGTCAGGCTGAAACCGATGTTGCGGAAGTGAAGGTGATGTTTGCCGACAACCAGCTGGCCGCGGAAGAAATGCTTATGGAAAAACGGGACAAACCGATTGTGATGGAGCATGAAAAGTAGTGTGATATGGATGAAGATAGCTACCGACAGGTTTACAATCGGATTAATACCGCTCCCTGTGTATTCGAAAAGGGCATACTGTCACTGAAATCCCGATGTTCATACCAACATAAATTTCATCTGGCAGATCGCCATTGCGTCGGCTGCACCGATACGGTAATGCAGTTAAATTGCAAAGCCTTTCTCGACCACCTGCGCAAACAAACCCGTTTTGTTTTTAAAATACCTATCGAAGGCCCATTGCCCCACAATAAAGAAATTAAAGTACAAAATGGGGGTATGTTAGGAATGCAAAAATTATTATCCGAAGGTGATAATGACGCAGATCAAGTAGTTGAAGATATTGCAGGCTTAATGCTGAAATCCATCGAGCGCTATGGGAATATTGAAGCTGTACCGTACAACCAGATTATGCCCAGTGTCACCGGATATAAAACCCGGCCCAAGCGACAGAAATCCAGATAATTATATTTTAATAATTTACAGTTTGTTAAAGTAAATGAAAACAACCATTATAAAATGAGGTAGGCCATGCGCCGAGCAAGAACCGTAGAAGAATATGTCGCGTGGTTAAAAGACGCGCTGTATGAAGTGGAGGATATGCGCGCTTCCATTGAATATGACGAAGAGGGTATGGGGGCGACCAGGCCTTATATTGAAGAAATAGAAAGCAGTCTGAAGGCCGTTTTTAAATTAATGGAGTCCGGGGACTATTGCTGGAATACCGGAGATCTTGCCTATGCCTCTGTCATTCGGGATTTAGACGAAAGTGTGATTCCTTTTCGTCAGCTCTTAATCCGCATTAATGAAACCCATAAAAACGGTCTGGAAACTGAAGAAGAGGAATAGCTATGACAAGTAACAGGGAGGATATTGAGCGCAGGGGTGTGATACAAAACGTAACAGATGAAAGCATCCATATCAATCCCTGGAAAACCCTTAGCACGCAACCGGTTTATAACAATGCCTGGATAAAAGTTGAAGAGCACCAGGTGGTTAACCCCGGTGGTAGTAATGGCATCTATGGCAAGGTGTGTTTTAAAAATCAGGCGGTTGGTATTATTCCAGTTGATGAAGACGGTAACACCTGGATTGTTGGACAGCATCGCTACACCTTAAATGAATGGTCGTGGGAAATTCCCATGGGCGGTTCACCGAAAAAAGAAAATAAAATCAAAACCGCTAAACGCGAACTCGAAGAAGAAACCGGTCTGGTTTCAGCCGCCATCGTTGAGCTGTTACATTTACACCCTTCTAATTCCATTACCGATGAGCAGGGCTATGTTTATCTGGCAACTCAGTTAAGTGAGGGTGTGCAGATGTTGGAAGATACAGAAAAAGATATACAGGTTAAAAAGCTTCCCTTTACAGATGTCGTAGAAATGGCAAAAAATGGAGAGATAACCGATGCCATTAGTATGGCAGGTATTTTTTATCTAGCACTTAACTGGCAGCATTATTTTAAATAAATTAACCACCTGATCGATATGCTGATATAGGTTAATTGGACTGACAATTATAAAAAAGAGTCAATAAATGCGCTTAAAAGACAGGACGTTTCCAAAGTATTTTAGAAATATTGAAATGGACAGAATCAACATGAGTATTTCAAAGTGCGCAATTCATGAATTAAAAAGCATCCCGTTGTTGCATACCCCGTTGGAAGAAAAAATCTGGACAAAACGGTGTCAGTGAATACACCGGTTGCCTCATCTGTAGCGACACTGCTGATTCATGAGAAACAGGTATTACTGGGGCGTCGATTTGAGTGCGTGGGCGAGCAAAAAAAGTTTGTTGGCTGGCAATGTCCTGGCGGCTATTTGCAAATAGGGGAATCGATTGAGCAGGCTGCACAGAAATATTGTATACAGAAAGCCGGAATTGAAATAACCCAAATGCGGCCCGGTCCCTACACTAATAATATTTTTTCGAAAACGTTACATACTACGACTTTATATGTAATTGGTAAGGGCTATCAGGTCGTTAACCAGTCGCAGTTTACAAGTGAGCAACATCAGTGGGGCTGGTTTGATTTTGAGCAGTTACCCGAGCCTCTATTTCTTCCGCTTACCTTTTTAGTTCCGGATATTATAGCCGGACGTTATGACTAATAATTGTGCCATATTATGAAGGTAGAAAATAACCCGGTTTGAAAGTGGCTTGAAGTACAAAAGTGCGTACAATAAGCTATAACTAATGATACTCTGATCTATAAAATAACAACACATTAAGCATCAGTGCCAAAACTATGAACGATAAAAACAAAGCTTCGATGCAGGAACTATGGGAGAGCTCCATGTTGGACGCGGGCAGTGCTGCCTGGCTTGAAGGCTTGTATGAAAATTACCTGCACAACCCCAATGATGTTGATAGCCACTGGCGTGAATATTTTGGAACCTTGCCGAGAATTAATGGCACCCTCAAAGATACGATTCATTCAGGTGTGCGGGAAGAATTTCGCCGAATCACTGAAAAACGCGGAGGCACACAACTGCCCCCGACACAATCCGTTTCCACCGCTGCATTTGAACATGAGCGTAAACAGGTAAAGGTTTTACAGTTAATTAATGCCTATCGGTTTCGCGGACATCAAAAAGCGGATGTTGATCCTCTTGGTCGAACCCATACTAATTTTGTAGATGATCTGTCTCTTTCAAGTCACGAACTGGGTGATGCTGACCTGCAAACCATTTTTTCAACCGGCTCATTGTGCGGGCCCAGCGAAACAACTTTGCAGGAAATTTACAGCATTATCAATGATGCCTATTGCAGTTCGATAGGTATTGAATACATGCATATTACAGAAACCGGTGAAAAACGCTGGTTACAGCAAAGAATTGAAACTGTCAGAGGAAAGGCGAATTTAAGCGCAGAAGAAAAGAAAAAATTATTAGACAGACTGACCGCTGCGGAAGGGCTGGAAAAATACTTACACACAAAATATGTTGGTCAAAAACGTTTTTCACTTGAAGGTGGTGAAACACTGATACCTTTAATACATGAGGTTGTGCAACGATCCGCGAGTCACGGCATGAAAGAGGTGGTGATTGGTATGGCGCATCGGGGGCGTTTGAATGTGCTGGTTAATGTCATGGGAAAAACACCCGCCGAATTATTCAAAGAGTTTGAAGGTACAAAATCCAATAGCGGAATGAAAGGCGGACGCCTGGAAGAGTACATGGGTGATGTGAAATACCATATGGGCTTCTCATCTGACCTGCATACAGAAAAAGGTGACATTCATTTAGCACTGGCATTTAATCCATCACATCTTGAAATTGTAGCGCCCGTGGTAGAAGGTTCTGTGCGGGCCCGGCAGGAACACAGAAAAGATGCGGAAGGCGTTGAGGTCTTACCAATACAGATTCATGGTGATGCGGCATTTGCAGGTCAGGGCGTGGTGATGGAAACCTTGCAGATGTCACAATCACGGGGTTACTCAACTAAGGGTAGCCTGCATATTATTGTGAATAATCAAATTGGATTTACTACCAGTAATATCCAGGATAGTCGCTCAACGCATTATTGTACCGATGTGGCAAAAATGGTAGACGCACCTATTTTTCATGTTAATGCGGATGACCCAGAAGCGGTTATGCTGGTGGCTCAAATTGCACTGGATTATCGCATGGCATTTAAAAAAGATGTGGTTATCGATTTAATCTGTTACCGACGTCACGGTCATAATGAAGCTGACGAGCCATTAGCAACACAGCCGATGATGTATAAAAAAATTGCGGCGCTGAAGAGCACGCGGACAATATATGCTGAGAAATTAGTTAAGGAAAAAGTAGTCTCGGATAAAAAAGTTAACAAACTTATGAAGCACTACAGAGATGAGCTGGATGCGGGTAATTGTGTTGTCCCCGGTATTTTAGAAAATGAAAATTCATCCTATGCATTTCATATTAACTGGCGCGCCTATGAAAATACCGATCGGGATATTGGCGCAGAAACAGCAATTAACATGGAAAGATTGCGCCTGCTTTGTGGGCAGTTAGAAAAACGTCCGGCGGATTTTGAGTTACAACCGCGGGTCGAAAAAATTATGCAGGACCGCCATAAGATGGCAGCTGGAGCGCTGGATCTTGACTGGGGTTTTGCGGAAACCCTGGCCTATGCCAGTTTGGTAACCGAAGGTTATGCGGTTCGATTGTCCGGACAGGATTCCGGAAGAGGTACTTTTTTTCATCGTCATTCTGTTTGGCATAACCAAATTGATGGTAGCGCTTATGTGCCCCTACGGAATATGTCGAATGAGCAGGCCAATTTTTTAGTGATTGATTCATTATTGTCAGAAGCCGCGGTCCTTGCTTTTGAATACGGTTATGCAACAGCCGAACCGGAAACGCTGGTGATCTGGGAAGCACAATTTGGCGATTTTGCGAATGGTGCGCAGGTGGTCATTGATCAGTTTATTGTTGCAGGGGAGCAGAAATGGAATCGGCTTTGCGGTTTAACCATGTTCTTGCCCCATGGCTATGAAGGGCAGGGTGCAGAACATTCATCCGCCAGGCTGGAAAGATACTTGCAGCTGTGTGCTCAAAACAATGTACAGGTGTGCGTGCCGAGTACGCCGGCACAAATGTTTCATTTGTTACGCAGACAAATAGTGAGAAAATATCGCAGGCCATTAATTGTAATGACGCCTAAAAGTTTATTGCGTCATAAGCTGGCGGTGAATACGCTGGATGATATTTGCTCAGGCAGTTTTCAACCGGTTATAGACGAAATTGATGAAGTCGTTGCCGATGATGTGCAACGAATAATCATGTGTAGTGGAAAAGTCTATTACGATTTATTGCTACGACGGCGTGAACTAAAACTGAAGAAGCTTGTTATTCTACGCATTGAAGAGCTCTATCCATTTCCCGCGGAGCAACTCAATATTGCATTGGTTAAATATAAAAATGCGCAGCAATTAGTGTGGTGTCAGGAAGAACCTAAAAATCAGGGGGCATGGGATTATTTTGAGCCACGATTTGCCGCTAAACTGGATCATCCTTGTATGGTTGAGTATGTGGGTAGAGAACCTTCGGCTGCACCCGCGGTGGGTTCGGCAAAGGTTCATGCTCAACAGCAGAAAAAATTAGTTAATGAGGCGCTTGGTTTTCAAGACGAACAGTGAGCCATCGTTGTTATTTAGAGAAAACAGGACGAGAAAATGTCAATTGAAGTAAAAGTACCGGAACTACCCGAATCTGTTGCGGATGCCACAATTGTGAGCTGGCGTAAACAGGCTGGAGAAAATGTTAAGCGTGATGAGTCGCTGGTGGATCTTGAAACTGACAAGGTGGTACTTGAAGTCCCTTCACCAGTCGATGGTGTCATTTCAAAAATATTTCAGGCCGAAGGAGATGTGGTTCAATCAGGTCAGTTGCTGGCGCGTATAAGTGAAACGAGTGTTGTAGAAGCGGATACTACGCAAGAGCCTTCAGTGGAAAGAGTTATTACGCCATCAGCAAAAAAAATGATCGAAGAAAATAATTTAAATGCAGATGAAATTACCGGCAGTGGTAAAAGTGGCCGGTTGTTAAAAGAAGATGTACAGGCATTTATGAATCGGCCATCGGAACCGCAGGTAAAAGAATCTGTAGTGGATAAAGCCCAAAAAAGTGATTCCGGGTCTTCGGTAAAGACGCCGCATACATCGCCGGCTGATACGTCAGGTGATCTATCCGAACATGCTCTGGGTGAGCGTATTGAAAAACGTGTCCCTATGACGCGCCTGCGCGCACGCATCGCAGAACGTCTGCTTGATGCTCAGCATAATGCGGCCATACTCACTACATTTAATGAAGTGAATATGCAACCTGTTATGGATTTGCGGAATAAATATAAAGATTTATTTATGAAAAAATATGACGTGAAACTGGGCTTTATGTCATTTTTTGTAAAAGCAAGTATTGAAGCGTTAAAACGATTTCCAGCGGTGAATGCCTCAATTGATGGTGGTGATATTGTTTACCATGGATTTTTTGATATTGGTGTTGCGGTTGCCTCGCCCCGAGGTTTGGTGGTGCCGGTATTGCGTAATGCGGATCAGATGAGTTTGGCAGAAATTGAAACGGGCATTGCTGACCTGGTGGATAAAGCCAAAAATAACCGACTTGAAATTGAAGATATGACCGGTGGAACTTTTTCATTAACGAATGGCGGTGTTTTTGGCTCGATGTTATCAACGCCAATTATTAATCCACCACAAAGTGGTATTTTGGGAATGCATAAAATACAGCAACGGGCCATGGTGGAAAACGGTGAAATTGTGGCACAGCCCATCATGTATTTAGCACTATCTTATGATCATCGAATTATTGATGGTGCAGAAGCCGTACAGTTTCTGGTGACAATCAAAGACGTGCTGGAAGATCCGGCACGCATAATTGTAGGAGTCTAACAGTGGCTACTGATTTCGATGTCATTATCATTGGTGCAGGTCCAGCGGGATACGTCTGTGCCATTCGTTGCGCACAACTGGGATTTAAAACCGCCTGTGTAGATAACTGGATAAATGAGCAGGGGAAAAAATCACTCGGTGGAACCTGCCTGAATGTGGGTTGTATTCCATCGAAAGCGCTGCTGCAATCTTCAGAGCTCTATGAGCAGGCGCAAAAAGATTTTGATCAGCATGGCATTAAACTGTCATCCGTTGAGCTGGATCTAAAAAACATGATGCAACGAAAGAAAAAAATCGTTGATGAGCTTACTACGGGTATAGCTGCTTTATTTAAAGCCAATAAAGTAACCACTATAGAAGGTAGTGGAAAATTACTCGTTGATAAAAAAATAGAAGTGACTCAGGGAAAAGAAAAAGAAATTTACAGTGCAGAGCATATTGTTATTGCCAGCGGTTCGAGTTCCATCGAACTGGCAGTCGCACCATTAACCGAGGATATAATTGTTGATTCAAGTGGCGCCTTAGCTTTTGATTCGGTGCCGGGAAAAGTCGGTGTAATCGGTGCGGGTGTAATTGGTCTTGAGCTCGGTAGTGTGTGGCGGCGACTGGGATCAAAGGTGAGCGTGCTAGAAGCTCAGGATGTCTTTTTACCCCTGGCGGATAAGCAGGTTGCTCAGGATATGCTGCGCCAATATAAAAAACAGGGGCTGGATATTCGCTTAAATGCCCGCTTATTGAATACTAAAGTCACAACCATCAAAAATTCAAAACAAGTCCAGGTGACTTATCAGGATGATAAAGGCGAACAAAGCATGGTCTTTGATAAGCTCATTGTTGCGGTGGGCCGAAAACCCAATACTGATTATGTTTTTGATAATGAAGCAGATCTCATTCTCGATGAGCGTGGGTTTATTCATGTCAATGATCAGTGTGAAACCTCACAACCGGGGGTCTATGCCATTGGTGATGTGGTGCGTGGCCCGATGCTGGCGCATAAAGGTTCGGAAGAAGGTATGATGGTGGCGGAACTCATCGCTGGAAAATACGCTGCAATAAACTATGATTTGATACCAGCGGTGATTTATACTCACCCGGAAGTCGCCTGGGTAGGGAAAACCGAGCAACAATTAAAAGCCGCAGGTGAAAACTATAAAGCCGGGAGTTTTCCTTTTGTTGCCAGCGGCCGTGCTAAAGCCCAGGGTGAAACCAGTGGTCTGGTGAAAATACTAGCGCAGGCTGACACTGATCGAATACTGGGTGTGCATATCTCTGGAAGTAACGCTTCTGAGCTGATTGCTCAGGCCGTTATTGCGATGGAGCTCGGTGCAAGCGCTGAAGATATTGCGCTGACAATTTTTGCGCACCCTTCATTGGCGGAAGCTGTACACGAAGCCGCGTTAGCGGTAGATGGTCGTGCTATACATATTATGAATAAAAAACGTTGAGAGTTTAGAAGTAAAAGAACTGTCGCGAATAAGTGCAATTGTGCGTAACTCAAGGCGTGAAATTTTATTTTTATTTGAGTTTATTCGCCGTGGTTTTATTTTAAGCTTCTGTTGGAGAATGAAACATGAATTTACACGAATACCAGTCGAAACATCTATTTCAGCAATACGGTATGCCGGTACCTGATAGTCGAGTGGTAAGTTCAGTGGCTGATGTGTCTGCTGCACTGGATGCGCTTGATACAGACGAATGGGTGGTTAAAGCTCAGGTACATGCGGGTGGTCGCGGTAAAGCTGGTGGCGTAAAGTTGACGGATAAGCGTGATGAAGTAACGCATTTTGTTGGTGAAATGCTCGGTACCCACCTGGTTACTTTTCAGACTGACGCTAAAGGTCAGCCGATTAATCATGTTTTAATAGAAGAAACATGCAATATTGAAAATGAATTATATTTAGGTGCGGTGATTGATCGTGCTACCCGTCGGGTTGTTGTTATGGCTTCCACAGAAGGCGGTGTTGAAATTGAAAAAGTCGCTGAGGAGACTCCTCAAAAAATTCTGCGAACCACTGTTGATCCAATGCTGGGCTTAATGCCCTATCAGTGTCGTAAGCTGGGCTTTGGTTTGGGCTTGCATGGCAACCAGATTAAACAGTTTACAAAATTATTGTCCGGGCTCGCAAAGCTGTTTGTTGAAAAAGATCTGGGGCTCGTTGAAATAAATCCACTGGTGGTAACTAAAGAAGGCAATCTACTTTGTCTGGATGGCAAAATAAATGTGGATGATAATGCTATTTATCGTCAGCCTGATTTAATGGAAATGCGTGATGCATCTCAGGAAGATGAGCGTGAAAATCGTGCCAAAGAATGGGACTTAAATTATATCGCATTAGATGGCAGCATAGGATGCATGGTTAATGGTGCGGGTTTGGCTATGGCCACGATGGATTTAATAAAATTGCACGGCGGTGATCCGGCAAACTTTTTAGATGTTGGTGGCGGTGCGACAAAAGAACGAGTGGCAGAGGCGTTTAAAATTATACTTTCGGATGGCAATGTGAAAACGGTTCTGGTAAATATTTTTGGAGGCATTGTGCGCTGTGATTTAATAGCTGAAGGTATTATTGGTGCGATCGAAGAGGTTGGCGTTAAAGTGCCCATTGTCGTGCGACTAGAAGGTAATAATGCAGAAACCGGTTCTACTTTACTAAAAAATAGTGGCTTAAATATTATTGCTGCAAGCGGTTTAACAGATGCCGCAGAAAAAGCCGTAGCAGCGACCAAAGGAAATAAATAATGAGCGTACTAATTGATTGTGAAACAAAAGTTATCTGCCAGGGCTTTACTGGTAAGCAGGGCACATTTCATTCTGAACAGGCCATTGCTTATGGTACTCAGATGGTGGGTGGGGTTACGCCAGGTAAGGGCGGGCAAAGCCATTTAAATTTGCCGGTGTTTAATACGGTGCGTGATGCAGTGAACCATACTGCGGCGATTGCCTCGGTTATTTATGTGCCTGCGCCATTTTGTAAAGATTCTATTTTAGAGGCGGTGGATGCGGGTATCGAGCTCATCGTCTGTATTACTGAAGGTATACCAACTTTGGATATGTTAGAGGTTAAAATTGCAGTGGATCATGCGGGGGCAAAATTGATTGGCCCAAACTGTCCGGGCATTATCACCCCGGGAGAATGCAAAATCGGTATTATGCCCGGGGAGATTCATCAACCGGGTAAGGTCGGAATCGTTTCCCGTTCTGGCACATTAACATATGAAGCTGTGAAGCAAACAACGGATCTTGGCTTTGGACAAACTACCTGCATTGGTATTGGCGGCGATCCGATTCCCGGTATGAATTTTGTCGACTGTTTGCAGATGTTTGAAAATGATCCAGAAACGGAAGCAATTTTAATGGTGGGTGAAATCGGCGGTACCGCTGAAGAAGAAGCCGCTGAATTTATCCAGACCAATGTATCCAAACCCATTGCCGGTTTTATTGCAGGGGGCACTGCCCCGAAAGGAAAGCGCATGGGTCACGCGGGCGCAATTATCGCTGGAGGCAAAGGTACTGCGGAAGAAAAGTTCAAGGCGTTAGAAGCCGCCGGCGTGGTCATTACGCGTTCGCCTGCGGGTCTGGGTAGTGCGGTTGCTGAAGCGACAGGCTGGAAGTAAACCGTGTTTGTTCGGCTAAATTGATCGTTGATTGGCACACACAACGAGGGCGCATAAGCCTTGCATTTTGAAGTATATAAAAAGAGCCAGCCAGCTAATTGTTTAAGGCGCAATTTGGTCAATATATCAGTAGAGAGCTACTCTTTTACCGGCAGTTGCGATTTATTTTTTTTGTCTCGTAGAGTATCCCCCAGAATTTTATTCTCTATTGAACGAAAATAAGCACTTATATGACTCGTACCTGTGTTGAGTAAATGGTTGATTGCTCTGGGCACCAGGCTGGGGATGGGCCTGTCTTCCGATATTTTCAATGTTGATGAGTTGCCGTCTTCACTGGGTGTGATTTCAAAATGCCATTTACCTGAGTTTTGCGGTTTATTACCGGTCTCTTCAATAATGATAAATAGGTTAGGCTCGGCTTTGATTAATTTAAATGGGGTTGTAATGCCGTCCGCATCAATTTCCTTCCAGGTATCATGTTTTAACTGTCCGGGAATTTTTTCAACGGAATAAACATTCTCACGCCATTCTGGGTAATGTTGATAATTATAAATCAATTGCCATATATATTCAGGTGAGCGATTAAAGTGATGGCTTGCGCTATTATGGCTGAGCTCTGGTAATGAGTGGCCATACCAGAAAGTGCCACCAATAAATGTGGCGAGTAAAGTAAAAATGAGTGCTGTTCGTTTCATAATTTAGTTTTGTCTTATTAGCTGAGCTTTGCTATAGCCGTTTTCCAGAAGGGCCAATATTTATACCCAACGATATCCGACGCTCCTTGCTTACATTCTCACTGACTTCGTGTGGCATGTCAGGCTTAAAAAAAACAAACATGCCGGTTTTTGGCGTAACCCTGATCTCCACTGGCATCTTTTTTAGTCTCAGTGTGCCAGATTTTTCAGCAACCTGCACGTAATATACCGCGGATAGTAGCTCGTCGTCATCATCATGCCTGTGTAAAGTGGTTTTATCCCCCGGATTCATGACGTTAAACCAGAGACCGGCTTTAAGGTCGCGAACATCACAGTGTAAAATTTCAGCAGAAAATCGTTTTGCCGAATCTAGCACTTCAGCGAGCGCAGGGATCTTATCGGTATCAATATAAATATTCTCATAACGCCCAAAAAAATGATGGGATTTTCGAGTCGAGTCCTGGTCGATAAATTCATTGAGCCCGATAATTAACTGCTGATTAATATTCTTAAAATCAGGCAGTTCCTGAATATCCAGAGTAAAGTGCTTTAAATCGTACATAATTTCGGAATGTTAGCTATTTCTAGATAAGTCAAAATCCATAATATCAACATTTTCCCCATGATATAAGGTGGATTCTCTCAATCTCCAGCCGCGCTTTTGGTAAAAGCGGCTCTTATCAGGCGTGTATAAATAAAGTTTATCGACATGGTCCTGTCGGGCACGCTCAATACATCGATTAATTAACTGACTGGCAATACCCTGGCGACGGTATTGTTCATGTACATAAACGCTGGCTAGCCAGGGGTCCAAATGAGGCTGAGTTTGCATGTCTGATTTAACCAGGCTCGCAGAACCGACGGGCTTGTCATCGATTAAAGCTAAAAAGCATAAGGGGATAAACGCGGATTGCGAGTAGCTTTTATAGAGCTCAATCCGCAGATCAACGGTTAAATCTGGGCTGAGACGATGCCATTCGTCTTGATGCCACCGAGCAATAACAGGGATAAACTGTGGGTATTGACTTAAATAATCTATTTTGACTGAAATCAACGTTGCTTCATCCTGCAATGGCCTAAAAATAGGTCTATTCTAATAGTGAAACGTAAGTCCGGCATTATAAATTAAAATCCAGGTAATTTGATGTAGTAGGAGAATGAATATTATGGGTAATAATAGAATTTTAATCGTTGATGACACCCCCTCAATACATGAAGATTTTCGTAAAATTTTAATGACGAACGAAACCACAGGCAATGATCTGGATATGATGGCAGATAGCCTGTTTGGCTCGACGGACCAGGATCCGGTATATAAAAACATTAACTATGAACTTGAATCAGCATACCAGGGCGAAGAGGCCCTTAAAATGATTGAGAAAGCCGAACTTGAGGGCGACGGTTATTCATTGGTGTTTATGGATGTTCGAATGCCGCCGGGACTGGATGGCATAAAAACAATTAGCAAAATCTGGGAGCAGTATCCGAGCATGGAAATCGTTATTTGTACGGCATATTCAGATTACTCATGGGTCGATATTATCGATATATTAGGTCCGTCAGACCATTTGCTGGTGCTTAAAAAGCCTTTCGATGCAGATGAGGCGCAACAAATGGCACTGGCAATGACGCAAAGAGCCGCTAAAGCATCCGAACAGGAAAAAAAGATTCAAACCCTGCAATCGAGTCTTTATGAATGCCGTGAAAACTTTATTAATTGCAAAAAGCAGTTAGAAGATAACAGATAAAGAAGACGATGAATTTATACCGCTTGTTGAAATAAAATAGATAAAAAGATCGAATGTTTTTATGATACAGAAAATCAAGAAACTAAAATGAGCGTAGTGAATGATTTAAGTATAGAAAAAAAACTTATCTTTGTTTATATGAGTATAACTGGAGTATTACTGGCGCTCGCCTTTACGATTATTACCCAGATAAATTCAACAGCGTCGAAAGAATATGTTATTTCAGGGCTTAATGTTGTTACAGATATTGTCGCTGTTAGTAGTTCGGCATCGGTGGCCTTTTCAGATGCGGAATCGGTTAACGAGCATTTGCAGCTTTTGAAGTCGCATATTTCCATAGTCTATTCTTGTATCAGAAGTAGTGAAAATATAATATTCGCAGAATACAACCCCAATAATTCCCCTTATAATTGCAAAGAATTTGATTCAGAAAAAAGTATAAATATAACAGGTGAAAATGTCGATATTAATAAGCCGATTATACTAGAAGGTAAGATGGTCGGAAGCCTACAGATAACGGCGAGTTTAAATGATTTAAGCAATAGAACGATTAAGAGTGCTAAATTGTCACTCATGATATTTATCGGGTTAATGATTCCAGCGGTGTACTTCACAAAAAAAATAATCAATTATATCACTGACCCAATAAAGCGTTTAAAGGATGTGGCGCAAACAGTGACTAAAAGTAAAGACTATAGTTTACGAATGACGCAGTCTAATAATGATGAGATTGGTGTTCTTATAGGTTCTTTTAATAATATGTTGAATCAAATTCAAAGCAGGGATGAGGAGCTAGTGAAGGAGAAAGAAAATGCAGAAGTTTCTGCCGTCACGGCTAAAAAATATGCAATAGAAACCGAAAATATTAACAGGCACCTTGAAAGTGAAATAAAAGAGAGAATGAGAATAGAGCATGAGCTTAGTGATCTTAATGAAAATCTTGAAGAAAAGGTAAATGAAAGAACGGCTGAGTTAAAAGAACTGAATGATAAAATAGGTGGTATTGCGCGAAGTGCTGGAATGGCAGAAGTTGCAAGTGGAGTGTTACATAATGTTGGAAATGTATTAAATAGTGTAAATGTATCTGCATCTGTAATACGTGAAAAAATTAGAAATTCAAAAATTGATAATCTAGATCGTGTAGTGAAAATGCTGGAAGAAAATAAAAATAATGTGGCTGACTTTATTGGTCAGGATGAGGCGGGTAAAAAAATACCAAAATTTCTATCGTTACTCTCCGATCAATTGAATTCAGAAAAAAAAGATATGTATGGTGAGCTGGATGAATTGGTTAATAATATTGATCATATAAAAAATGTAATAAATATGCAGCAGTCATATGCGGGTAGTTACGGAGTAAGGGAAAAAATAGAAATGTCAGATCTGGTTGAAGATGCGTTGAGAATGAATATACAGGGAATGGGCCGTCATGGTGTAAAAATTATCAGATCATATGTTGATATTCCACAGTTGTATGTTGATAAACATAAAGTTCTACAAATAATAATAAATTTAATAAGCAATGCAAAACACGCAATGGTTGAAAGTGACAATGATGTTAGAAATTTAATGCTAAATATTAGTAGCGATAAAGGTATGGCTCTGTTAGAAGTAAGTGATACGGGGATTGGTATTGCTAAAGAAGATATATCACACTTATTTGAGTACGGATTTAAAAAACGCAGAGATGGTCATGGCTTTGGCTTGCATCACAGCGCAATTGTGGCCAGTGAATTAGGTGGAAAAATATCGGTTAAAAGTGATGGGCCCGGAAAGGGAGCGAGTTTTATGTTATGGCTTCCATTTAATGAACGAAAAGCAAGTTGAGACTGGTTATGAAAGAATTTGAAAATCACAGGATTTTGATTATTGATGACGATACTCGGATTCATGAAGATTTTAAAAAAATTCTATGTGTAAAAGAAAACGCAACAGAATACGACGAGTTAGAAGCAAGTCTGTTTTCAAACGACTCAAACGAAGATGCAGTACATGAGTATAAACTTGATTCAGCATTTCAGGGTGAAGAGGGTTATAAAAAAGTAATAGCAGCAAATGAAGCAGGCAAGCCATATGCAATGGCGTTTGTCGATATGCGCATGCCGCCGGGTTGGGACGGCCTGGAAACCATAAAGAATATCTGGGTTATAGATACTCAAATTCAGCTGGTGATCTGTACTGCATATTCAGATTATTCATGGAATGAAGTGCTTTATCATCTAGGTGCTTCCGATCGTTTAATAATCTTAAAAAAACCTTTTGATATGGTTGAAGTGCAGCAGCTTGCAACGGCATTAACAACTAAATGGAGTTTAAGTTGTGAAAGTGTTTCTCGCTTACAACAAATAGAAGAATCGGAGGAAAAATATCGGACGGTTGTTGATAGTGTTGAAGATACAATTATGACGCTGGATAAAGATGGCAATATAATGTTTGTCAATCACAATCCCTGGCGAATGATTAACCAGGCCGTGGGAGAAAATTACTACGCTGATATTAAGGAAGGCTATCGTGAAAAAGTAATGGATACTGTTAAAGAGGTGTTCGAAAAGGGAGAAAATAAAAGTATTGAATATGCAACATCAAAAGGAGGCAATGAAATTGCCTGGTCTGAAGGCAGAATCACACCCAATTATAAAAACAATGAAGTGGTCGCTGCGACGTTGGTTGCAAGTGATATATCAGCACGCAAAGCTTTAGATTGGCAGTTGAGGCATGACGAACTAACCGGATTGGTTAACCGGACTGAGTTTTTGACTTTTGTTCAGAATCGAATAAATGAAAAAAGCTCAGCGGGTAAGCAATTTATTTTATTTATAGATCTGGACTATTTTAATTTGATTAATGAATGCTTTGGCTACGAATTAGGGGATAAGCTCCTGGTGGAAATATCAGGTAAATTGAATGAAAAAGTTGATGATAATGATTTGCTATCCAGGCTGGGTGGGGATGAGTTTGCGATATATAAATGTATGCAAACTGATGATGAAGGTGTGCTTGAATATGCGACATCTGTAAATGAAGCACTTAAAGAGCCGATGATAATTGATGAATTCAATTTATACCCTTCCGCAAGTGTAGGAGTTGTAATAGTCGAGGATAGAGAGATATCTGTTAATCGTTTATTACAGGATGCGGAAGCTGCATTGTATCATGCTAAATCCAGAGGCAGAAATCGCGTTGAATGTTTTGATAAAAATATGCGCGATAAAGTTGTAAAACGGGTAAGCGTTGGAAATGAACTAAGACAGGCGCTAGAAGGAAATCAGTTTGAGATGTATTATCAACCATTCATAAACTTAAAAGAAGCTAAGGTGAGTGGTTTTGAAGCATTAATAAGGTGGAACCATCCAGAGAAGGGTATTATTATGCCCGATGAGTTTATACCGATAGCCGAAGAAACAGGCTTAATTTTTACTATCACCAGAAAAGTTCTTAAAATGGGTTGCCAACAAATAAAAGCATGGCAGGATCTAGGCTTTGATGACATAAAAGTTGCACTAAATTGTTCAGCTCGTGATTTAAATGAACAAAATATGCAGGAGATGGTTGAAAAAACAATTAGTGAAACCGGAGCTAATATCCGGCAGTTAGAGCTGGAGTTAACGGAGGGTAGTATTATGGAAGATGTTGAAAAAACGATTGAGAATATGCGCATCCTATCAAAAATGGGGCTGAATATCTCGATTGATGATTTCGGTACGGGTTACTCATCCTTTAGCTATATTAAAAAATTCAGAATTGATAAATTAAAAATTGATCGAGAATTTATTATAGATACGCCAGGTGATGAAGATGACATTGCCATCGTGGAAGCTATTATTGCGATGGCCCATCGATTAAAATTAAATGTAGTTGCTGAAGGTGTAGAAACCGAAGAGCAGCTTGAATTTCTTAAAAAAGCGCATTGTGATATAGCTCAGGGGTATTTGTTAGGGATGCCAATGACGTCTGATGAGGCAACTCGCAGGCTTCAAGAAACGGACTGGCCGCATCAAAACTTAATAAGCGGATAAGTTTTCCTGGCTGGCTTTAAGCAGGTTTAGTGGGGCGTCGTGGTATTAATTTTTTTCTATGGTTTAATTTTAACTCCTGTTAAAATAACTGCAGTTTTAAAATCTATTGATACCATGAAAAAAATCAAACAGCAAAAAGACCAAAATACATCTAAGCAAGACAATTTATACTCTCAGCCACGTGAAGCCATATCAGGTTTTGTATTTGATGAGAATGTGGTCGATGTCTTTGAAGATATGATTGGTCGATCGGTTCCTGGTTATACTACCCTGCTTTCAATGTTTCCTGTGCTCGCGCGATCTTTTGTTACCCATGATAGTTATTGCTATGATCTCGGTTGCTCTTTAGGTGCTGCGACGCTTGCATTACAGCAGGGAATTGATCAGGACAATGTAGAAGTCTTTGCAGTTGATAATTCACCGGCAATGATTAAAAAGTGCCGATATATAACCGCACAACATAGTAGCCGGGCAAAAGTTACCGTAGAAGAGGCTGATATTTGTGATTATCCAATACGGAATGCATCATTGGTGGTGATGAATTTTACACTTCAGTTTGTTTCTATGAATGCGCGATCAGCGCTCATTGGGAATATTTTTACGGGTTTAAATCCTGGAGGTGCTTTTGTGCTGTCTGAAAAAATTATTTTTGAGGATGAACAAGAGCAAAATAGATTGATTTCATTGCATCATGATTTTAAAAAAGCCAATGGCTATTCCGATCTGGAAATAAGTCAAAAAAGATCTTCGCTTGATAATGTGCTTATCGCTGAAACAGTTGCAGAGCATAAGACACGATTAAAGCAGGCAGGTTTTTCTGAGGTTGTTGTCTGGTTCCAGTGTTTCAATTTTGTTTCTATCTTAGCGATCAAATAAATTTAAACTGTGAAAGTTTTAAAATGAATGTCAGTCGATTATACGAATTAATGCGTGATAAAGAATTACATGCCTGGTTGCAAGACCTGGATGCTCAAATTGAACAGGGGCTATGTAATGATACCTATGGAAATTTACAGGGGTGGCAGGATGCTTTAAAAGAATTGCCAGAACTACAGGCGAGTAAAGTAGACATAAATACGGATAAGATCGTTGTAGAGTCGAAAAAAAAATTATCAGATCGTGAAATTGAAGAATTAAAAAATACGTTTAAAAAGTTGATGCCATGGCGTAAAGGTCCATACTTTATACATGGGGTTGATATAGATACTGAATGGCGCTCTAATTTAAAGTGGCAACGTTTGTGCTCACATATAAAGCCGTTAGATGGAAAGGCGGTTTTGGATGTGGGGTGTGGAAATGGCTATCATAGTTGGAAAATTCGCGGTATGGGGGCGGATCTTGTTATCGGGATTGATCCCTCGCCATTATTTGTGATGCAGTTTCAGGCAATACAGCATTTTATTAACGATGATCGTGTTTATGTTTTACCGCTTGGAATTGAAGCGGTACCCGATAACTTAAGAGCATTTGATACGGTGTTCTCGATGGGGGTTTTTTATCATAGAAAATCGCCAATAGATCATTTGTTTAAGTTAAGACAGTGCTTAAAATCTGGTGGTGAACTAGTACTGGAAACCCTGGTGATTCCGGGGGATGAGTTTCAGGTGTTAATGCCTGAAGATCGTTACGCGCAAATGCGTAACGTCTGGTTTATACCCAGTAGTCAGGCATTGATAAAGTGGTTGCAACGTTGTGGCTTTAAAAATGTAAAGCTGATAGATGAAACAGCGACTAGTATAGATGAGCAGCGTTCGACTGAATGGATGCAGTTTCATTCATTAAAAAACTATTTAGACCCGAACGATCACTCCAAAACGATTGAAGGCTACGCTGCGCCTTTGCGAGCTATCTTTACAGCAGACGCACCATAGATTAATTATTTTTTTGTTGAAAATTTTCCTGTTTCATTCGAACAATACCTAATATCGTAGCAACAATAATAATTATCAGTGGAATTAATGAAATATTAATTATTTTTAGTTTGCTACCGAGTGTTTCAATCTCCTTGCTGAGAGCATGTTGAACATTTCGTAACTCTTTTCTAATGGTAATATGTTGAGCTCTAAATTTGTTTATTTCATTTAATTGTTGTGGGTTTAGATGCGGCTGGCCATTTTTATTTGTGGCGCCTTTTTGCAGTTCTTTTATTTTATAACCAACTTCGCTGAGCTTTTCTTGTAATACTCTTTCTTTGATGCGATACTCCTGGTCTGCGGCCGCCCTGAGCTCAGCGACCTTTATAAAAGGTCGCACAGAGCGACCACGACTTCGTAGGTTGATCAGCTCATTACTACCGCTTAAATTCTCTAGCGCATTAATCACGAACTTATCATTATCAGCTCTTGGCATTGCTGCTCTTTGCCCATAAAAGTCCTGAAAATCAACCCAAAATAAATCTCGCAACATATCTGTATCGGCAACAATAATAAGGTTTGCAGGTTGAGCTGATTTTAGTAAACGATTTTCAAATGTATGTTTACTTTCAGTGGTGTTATCGTTTTTTTCAGATTTCAAACCGTTTGGAAATGCAGAGTTAATACTGCCGGTTAAACGCGCGGCTAATACAAATGGTTCACCACCGGGAACATACATTTGTAAAAGCTCTTCAGGGCTGGTAAAAAATTGAATGCTGCTGGCGTCGATAGCCATCGATTGGTCACTTGTCGTAATAAGTGGTCTGAATTCAGTAGTGGCCGAATTTGTCTTGCGTAAAACGCCTGAGCTTGCCATAACGATATTCTGCAAATTGCGGCTCACAACATCCGTAGAATTATAATTATCTTTACCTAATGTTAACCAGGCGACATAGTCAACTTCTCCTTTTTCCAGCCCCCCAATTCTTGCCTTAATGCGCGTAGCAGCACGACGATCGCCTGCAACAAATCCTTTGACCAGTTCAATTCCCCAGGCGTCAAATAATTTTTCTGGAATAGAGTCACGGATGGGTGTTGAGTAGTTGTCGATGGGCCCAGTAATTTTATCAACCGATACATCGGCTTCTGAAAATGCATCTACAAACATCAGGGTTCGGCCACCATTAAGTACAAATTGATCAATTGCAAATAGTGTTTTTTCGGGTAATTGTCTTGGATGCACAACCATCAATGTATTGATGGTTTCGGGAATGTGTTGTATGTCAGTCGCCAGGTGTTGCACATCAAACGAGCGTTTGAGTTGACTCAGTATAAACCATTCGCGGGTTTTCTGAACGTATGCATTAGCCGCGGTGCCATCAATGGGTAATTTTGATAATAGACCGATAACAGGGCGCTTTACATTTGTCAGGTTGTACACCAGTTTTGATAATTCGTATTCAAGTACCTCTTCCTGAGATGTTTGAAAATAACTGATACTTTTCCACTCACCTGCAGTGTTAATACCGGTAAGTCCAAAATATGCCAGGCTACCAGCATTATCGACAGGAATACCCTGTAAACGATAATGCATTGCTTCGGCTTCATTATCTGAAAAGGGTTCAGGGTTAATGATCTGGAGATTGATTTTATCATGGCTTAAGGCGGCATATTGCTCGAGTAGCTCCTTAACACGATTTCCATAAGTTGCAACTGAAGGAGATGCACTGAATAGCTTTTCAGAAAAATAAAATTTTAACTGTATCGGTTCTTTTAAATCACTAATGATGCTTTTTGTACCATCGGATAAGGTATAAAGTTGATCTGCAGTCATATCAATCTTTACATGCTTAAAAAAATGATTAGAAAATATATTGATGATGACCAGTATGATCGCAACACCGATAAGGCGATAAAATAAATGAATGTTTTTCCATTTTACCATTAGTCTGCTTTCCTTAATTCAACAATATAAATATTTGCTAATAGCCAACAGGCGATAAAGGAAACAAAGAAGACAATGTCCCTTATATCAATCACGCCTTTCATAATGGAATTGAAGTGTGTGGTAATGCTTAAGCTGCTGATAGTATTAATTAGTATTTGAGGTAGCCATCCCTGAAATAAATCAAGTACCAGAGGTGTACCCGAAAGAACAAAAACAAAACAGATAACAACTGCAATAACAAAAGCAATGACCTGATTTTGGGTAAAGGCTGAAACACAGGAGCCAATTGACAAATAGGCGCCAGCCATTAAAAAACTGCCAATATAACAGGCTAAAATAACCGGGTTATCTGGATTGCCTATGTAGTTAACCGTTATCCATATAGGGAAGGTGAGCACAAGTGCAATGCCGCTAAATAACCAGGCAGCAAGGAATTTTCCACTAACGGCCTGAAAGGTTGTAATTGGCAATGTCATTAATAACTCAATAGTACCGGACTTTCTTTCTTCAGCCCAAAGTCTCATCGATAAGGCGGGAATAAGGAATAGATATAACAGTGGGTGGTAATCAAAAAATGGGATTAAATCGGCTTGCTCTCGTTCAAACCAGCCCCCAATGTAAAAAGTAAATGCCCCATTTAAGGCTAGAAAAATGACTATAAATACATAGGCGAGGGGAGTGCTGAAATAACTGCCAAGTTCACGTTTTAGAATTGATTTAATGATATTCATAACAGCCTTTTAATTATTGTGTCGTCTGTGTCGTGATGTTGCGAAACACTTCATCGAGTTGCCCGGTAGTCACAAAAACTTCCTGAACTTTCCATTTTTCATCACGTGCCATAAGTGACACCTGATTGATAATTGAAGATCCTGTGTCTGGAATAATGACAAAGCTGTTCCTTTCGGTCTCATAATAAGCACCGGCTACGCCTTGCAGGGCAAGCAGTTTTTTCTGAATGCTGTTTGGGTTAAGCATGTCCATTAAGCTGAGCCTGACAGTGTTGTGTGAGTCGGACATAGCCTGCAGTTGTTGAGGCGTTCCATCAAAGACTATTTTCCCCTGGGATAAAATGGCGGTTCGGTTACAAATGGCATCGACTTCTTCAAGGATATGTGTGGAAATTAAAATGGCTTTATCCCTGGACATCTCATTAATGAGTTCCCGAACCTCGTGCTTCTGGTTGGGGTCAAGCCCGTCAGTTGGTTCATCCATAATAAGAATTAATGGATCATGTAAGATGGCCTGTGCCAGGCCTACGCGTCGTTTAAATCCCTTTGATAAATTCTCTATTGTTTTACGATAGACGCTACCCAGATTAGCTTTTTCGATGGCGGTATCAATGCGTTGTTTTTTTTCTTTTCCCCGGTAGCCTCGAATATCGGCGATAAAACTGAGAAAACCGACAGTCGTCATATCTGCATAGGCCGGTGCACCTTCCGGCAGGTAACCGATTATTTTTTTTATTTCCCGCGGGTGTTTTTGAACATCAAGCCCATCAACTAAAATTGTTCCGGTGCTGGGTGCCATAAAACCGGTTATCATTTTCATTGTTGTGGATTTTCCGGCCCCGTTGGGACCTAAAAAACCGAGCACTTCGCCTTCTCTTACATTAAAGCTAATATTATTAATAGCCTTGAATGAGGCGAAATTTTTGTGCAGGTTCTGTACTGAGATTTTTATATTGCTAGTCATAATAGTATGTTCTTATGGTAAAGAAGTGCTAGCTAAATTATGTTTTTCAGAACCCGGTTTATAGGTAGAAAACACATGTTCAACCAGTTTTTTATCTTTATACCAAATCTGAAATATCCAGTCACCTTCAACCAGTTCATAATCTTCATTAAAAACGTAACCATCAAATGCGATCACCTGGCCAACGCTGGTGCGGCCTCGAATAACCCGGTCCCAGCCCGTTGTTTTTGAGCCATCGGGCAATGTCATTTGTGGATGTATTAATATTTTTCGTAATTCTACCGTGGGTTTTTTTACTTCTTCTCTGGGTAAATCAAGCAGGCGATACCGATAAGCAAAGTAGGTGTCTTTTAACAGGGGAATTCGCTTTGTTGTTTTGCTTAACTTGAGTACGGGTTTACTAATAATTTTTCCGGTGTTTGAGTTCAGGCTGTCACGCACGCGTCCTTTACGTTGAGCTGTATAAATGCCGTACTCAAAAACCTTTCCAGTGGGTTGCACTATACCGGGTGCGTTTTGTTGAATTTTAGAAGGCGTAGTTAAGTCGTTGGATAACCGATTTTTGTCTGTGTCTGCAGACTGCTCGCAGGCGATGAAAAAAATGCTAGTTAAAAATATCAGAAAATATTTCATAGGTCTTTCCCCAGATAAACAATATAAATAAGTGTTGCGGCTGTACATATTCGAAACTTATGAAGACCTGTTAACACATGATTTATCATTAATATTATTAAGCTACAGGCAACATTTAATACCGCTGACAAAAACAGAAAACCCGGCGCGTATTAAGTGCTCGCCGGGTGCTGTTAAATAATCTATAAAATACGAATAACATTACAGTCATATCAAACTAGTTAAAAACATCAATGCTATATGCTATTTCTTTTACAGAGGATTTTGCTAAATATTTATGGATACTGAAACCACGCTTCACGTTTGGCAGGTGATAAACCGTGGGTTAAACCATCCTGACAATGTGAAATTACGCGAATCAAAAAACCCGCACCCACACCCACATCAGATGGGTCGACAATCGCTGTGGGGTCAGGATTTGCATCCGGGTTTTTAGTTTGTGCTAGTAAATGGGCTTCATGGGACATTCTGTTAAACGGATAAGCACCGCCAACAACCGGGAAATCGAGATCAACTTCAAACTCACCGTTACCCTCGTGATCTGTATTAAACGAGTTACCCGCAGTCGGGCTACCTGGGCCAACCCAGTCCGCCACCAGTTGGTCCAAATGGCTGGAATGTGCCAGGGGTGTTGCGCCACCGGTGGTCATTGGACTGCCACCAAACTCTTTGCCATGTGCAGTGCCTTTCATGCGCACCCAAACGGTATATACGGTGTCTGGTTTACCGTCAGCAATTTCAATTTCAACCTCACTTGCTGTACCCTTTTGAGAGATTTCAATAGACGCGGTTGCATCGTCATAACCTTCAATACCGCCACCACAATCATTGCGAACAGTGCTAGAACCATCACCACTGGCTTGGTCCGGGCTGATGCGTGACATTGGAGAATCAACAACATTAGAATGTTTGCCTTTGCCAGTAGCCTGTACGGTTCCGCACATGGAGGCGATAACACCAGCCATGATAGTTAAAGTAAATTTATTCATTTTTAATACCCCTGAAGTGTTAGTAAAAAAAAGAAAATAAAATACGTATATTTTTTCTTTTTGTTTAGACCTGACAGTCAATGCCAGGTAATAACTGACGAATCAAATCTTTGCTTAAAAGCCGGTGAGCAAATTAAATGAGCTCACCGGTTAATGACTGACGACGCATAACCAGCGTTATGCGTCGTTGTTTGCTACTGAACAAATGCTTCATGGATGACCATTAACATACGTGGGTCAACAAAATCGTCTGCCGTAACATTGTTGCCGTTAGCCCTGCCCAGGAATGTGGCCAGTGGTTGTGCACATCCTGAGTTAACACCCCCAACACCGTAGGTGCTTTGAGCGCCTGTTTGTTCACCTGTGCAGGTTCCATCCTGTGCATCCGCGTCTTCCGGTAGAATAGAATATTCACCAACGCCACCGCCTTGCACAAAACATTCCGCAGGGGGGACTGCACCGGTAACCGAGCAGCCAGGGTTGAATGCTGAGGCAGCGATGAGCAATGTTTCCACGTCACAGGCGGTACCGTCTGCCCCTGGGCCACCAATGTTGGCACAGGCGGTGGCAGACATGCGGTTAGGTCGAATGCCGGCAATCACATTGACACCGGGATCGAGACCAATGGTGCGAGAGGGAACACTTTCGCCAAAATCAACCACCTGTACTTTCTGTCGGAAAACAGAAGGGTTGCAACCCCCAGGGCCGACTTCACCTTCCAGGCAATCTCGTGAACGTTCGCGGTCGGTGACATAAATGGTACCGTCTTCATCGAGTCCCCACGCGCGAAGTGAATCACGCCGAGAGGGGTCGTCTGCAGGCTTGCCTGGGCGTAAGTCTATCCAGCGAGTGACAACGGAGCGATTTTTCTTTTTACCCAGTTTAAATATGTCATCATCGTCATCGTGTTCATCGTGCATCTCTTCACGGTCATAGCCTTTTTTCATGTCATCATCCGTGCTGCCTTTATTGCAGCCTACGCCACAGCTTTCTTTCTCAATGCCGGCCTTCCAGTCAACCATAGCAATCGCGGCACCATGAAACATGCTCACACCCATGCCTTCTTCGGTAAATGCCAGGCCTGCCATACAGGTCCAGCGAGCATCCTTATCCGCGGGCTGGGAATACTCGTCGATAACTTCCATGGTCTCCTGATCGAGCACCAGCAAACGACTGTTGGCCGAGCGAGTGGCGGTTTGATAAACCGGCGGGAAGAAAAGATTTGAAGCGTTACCAGAGGGGTGAGTGTTACCGCCTGGGCTAACCGAATCCGAATTTTGCGCATTAAAGAAATTAGCGTCACAGATCGATTGAATAATATTGCCATTTGGCATCATTTGGCTACCCAGCGGGCGAGGTAATGAGCCGCGACCCGCAGGGCCGGTAGGGTTGCCCAGTAAAGACCGGAATGAAGTCGTGCGGATGGGGGTGCCATCACGATGAAATTCAGTCAGGGATTGCTGTCCGGCACTGGTGATAAATGCATGTCCATTTAAACCACCAGATAAAACACCAGTGGGTTTAAATGGGCCAGGGCATTCCTGATCGGGCGGGCAGATGGGACCACCCGCATTCGTGGGCGTAAAAGGGTTGGCAACGGTGATGCCCCGTGCACCGGTTACAATATTAACTTCCAACACCTGTCCTGGGCCGTTTGCTGCGGCAAATGGTGCGTTCATTGCATCCGCCATCATAAAGTTGGCTTCCAGGCAGGCGGGAGCGCCAATGCCTTCAAGTCCATGCGCAGCCACCTGGCCGCTCGTGAGCGTTAGCCCGATTGCACAGGTTAAGCCAATTGATCTTCGTTTGGTTTTCATTTTTAATACCCCGTAAAATTATTTTTAGATCATTATTAATTAATGGTTGTTTAAATAATTAAATCGTTGCTGAAAATAAAATGTCGGGAGACATGATTTTATTATTTAAAATATCCACTCTTACTTTACAGTCTGGGTTTCTGACGTAGGGTTACCGTTTAGTTAAAAATGGCTCATCTCGTGTGATAAAATTACGTCATGAATTAAATAGAGACCGTAGGCTATGAAATTATTCTTGTTATTTTTATAAAAATATTTTTTAGCCGTATATTCAACTATTTATATCCGTATTAATCATTAAATTTAATAATAAAAAACTTTAATAAAAAGATGCGCGATTGATTCTTAGAGGTGGGGTTGGAAGTAATGTGTGACGAAGTTCTGTTTTTTTGCTTATATGTTGTTTGATTATATTTGCACGCGATATTAATAGAGCATAAAAGTTATATCTAGTGTGTTTTCATGTTGAAGTTGAAGGGCTGTTTTACTATGACTGGTGCTCCATTAGAGTTTTTCTAATGAAGTAATTTTTTTATACGTCCAGCCGTCGCGCACATAATCAATAATGTGATCCATTGCAGGTTTATTGACCTGTACATCATCAATGAATTTAAGGTTGGTACCTTTTTCATACAGGTATTTAATTGTATTCGCGCAGGCAATGAAGTAAACATTGTCGTAGTTTTTCATCAGGGTTCTAATTTTGTCTTCATAAGGTGATGTGCCTACGCGCAATAAATCCAGGCCACCAGCATTGGCGACTACGGCAATTTGTCCGCCATTATTTTTATGTGACTGTAAAAAGTTTTCAGTATATTCTAGTGCGGCAGCAAATTTTTTAGTATTCGATTCACTGATATGTAACAAAATGCGTTCCGCATTTTGCGGGTTTTCGTTTTGTGTTATTTCATCCGTAGTAATGTGTTGGTGCTTGGCATAATAATAACCAAATGCACCTGAGCCGAGTGAAATAGTTATGGCAGTAAGCGATGCGACTAAAGACAATGCGATATGATGCCAGCGGGAATTTTTTATTGGTGTACTGGCTTCGAAAGGCAGGGGCGGGTTATTGAAGCCCAGGCGCATTAAATCTTTGGCTCGACGTAACTGATAAACATGCTCGCGTACGTTGGCGTTTTTATCCATTTCATTAATTATGGATTCGCTGGTTTCTACATCTAACTGCCCATCAACAAAGGCATTTAATATTTGCTCGTCAAAAGGACTGCCTTCATTCATAACTATTTTACTCTGCGAATGTTATTGGCGTAAATCACTTGCCGCTTCAACTGACTATCCATTCGAATTAATAAATTTTTTCTTGCTCGGTGTAAGCGACTCATAACGGTTCCAATGGGAATGTCGAGTATTTTAGCCACATCACAATAGGAAAACTCTTCCAGGTCAATCAGTGAAATTACCTGACGTTCGACCACGGGTAATTTGGTAATGGCAAAGCGTACCTGATTAACCAGTTGCAACTCCTGGCAGGCGCTAGAGGGTCCAGAATCTTCACAGGGCATTTGTTCGTCAAGATTTTCATGGAATTTATTTCTGCGCAAATAACGGTACCACTTGTTATTTAAAATACTGTACAGCCAGGCAAATAACTGATCTTCATTGCGTAACTGCTCGCTTTTATCTATGCTGGTGACAATGGCTTCCTGTACAAGATCATCCGCCAGCATTTTATCTCCGCACCAGGCCAGTGCCACTCGATAGAGTCGCCCGCGGGAATCAGCTATTTTGTTTTTTAATGTGGTCTGGTTTTTGATCATATAACTAACTAGATACACGTACGGGTGGTTTTATTCATTAATATTAAGCTAATTTTCAGGTGTTTCGTGATTGAGTTTTACAGGCAGCATAAATGGTTCCGCATAACGCTACAGTTACTGTTGTTTTTGGCGATATTTTTTTCACTCCGGGCCTGGCAATCTCGACATAATATTCAGGGCGAAGCGCCGGTCATTGTTGCTCGCCAGCTAAGCGGGGAGCATTTCGACTTACGCGAGCAACAACCCAGGCCACTGCTGGTACATTTTTGGGCCACCTGGTGTCCAGTATGCCAGTTTGAAAACTCGAATATTGCCAACCTGGCCAAAGACCATCAGGTTATTACCATAGCATCCTGGAGTGAAGGTGACGAACAGGTGAGCCAATACCTTAAAAAAGAGGGCCTGGATCTGCCTGTGATTGTGGATGAGGATGGTGAGTGGGCGAAGGTTTACGGGGTGAGGGCGGTTCCGGCCAGTTTTATAATTGATGGCAATAGCATGATTCAGTTTGTGGAAACCGGTTACACTTCAGAAATGGGGTTGAGGTTGAGGCTTTGGTGGTTGCAGTAAGCGCTCTCTTTTTCTAAAAACTGGCTTTAGTGGTGCTCTAAAATATTAAGCGCACCGATGGTAACTGGCAAAACTGTAAAAAAGCAGTGATAATTACGCATTATAAAAATTAACGATAAGAAAGATAAAAAACAGGGCAATCATATAAATGGAAATCGAATTAATACAAGAATCTGAAGTTCACAGCCTCCCCGGTCTGTTTCGTGAGCGCTTAAATAAAACCCCTGATCGCGATGCCTATCGACAGTATGATATAGCGAGTCAGAAATGGACCCACTCAACCTGGCAGGAAATGGCCAATGAGGTGGCGCGCTGGCAGGCGGCGTTTGAGAAAGACGGTTTACAGCCCGGCGATAAAGTCGCCATTATGGTGAAAAACAGTCGCGAATGGGTCGTCTTTGACCAGGCCGCATTAGGGCTGGGGCTGGTGACTGTGCCGCTGTATGTGGATGATCGCCCGGATAATGTGGCTTATATTATTAATCATGCGGAAATTAAAATTTTATTTGTACAGGACCGGCCCCAATGGTATCGCCTGTTGAAAGCCGAAGTCGACCTGGGCGGGCTGCAACGTATTATCAGTTTAAAACGTATCTCCGAAGATGATGAACCGGATGACAGCAAGCTGGAGTCGCTATCAGACTGGTTGTTTGGTTTAACCGGTGAGCTGCAGACCAAAGAAAGTGCCCCGGATGATCTGGCTTCGATTGTTTATACCTCCGGCACCACCGGCCGCTCAAAAGGCGTGATGTTGTCGCATCGAAATATTCTGTCAAATGCCTTTGGTGCAGCCGCCTGTAATCAGTGGTCGGGCGATGAACGCTTTTTATCATTTCTGCCCCTGTCGCATATGCTGGAACGCACCGCGGGATACTACCTGCCGATTATTTTAGGAGCCGAGGTCATTTATGCTCGCTCAATCGCAAGCCTGGGGGACGATTTACAAAATATTCATCCCACGGTGCTGATATCGGTGCCGCGTATTTACGAGCGGGTTTACGGAAAAATCCAGGATGGTTTAAAACAGAAATCATTTATTGCGAAGCTTTTATTTAAGTCGGCGGTCAGTGTGGGCTGGCGAAAATTTTTGCATGAACAGGGACGTGCCGGCTGGCATCCCAAATTATTGCTCTGGCCAACACTGAATAAACTGGTGGCGTCCAAAGTGCTGGAAAAACTCGGTGGGGAAATGCGTATTGCTATTTGTGGTGGTGCGGCGTTGTCCGAAGATGTGGCGAAACTGTTTATCGGCCTGGGCCTGCCGCTTCTACAAGGGTATGGCTTAACCGAATCCAGCCCAGTGGTGTGCGTTAATCGTCCGGCGGATAATATTCCCGCCAGCATCGGTACCCGGTTGGAAAACACCGAGATTCGGGTGGGTGAAAATGATGAGCTGCAAAGTTTTGGTCCCTGCTCAATGCTCGGTTACTGGAAAAATGAACAGGCTACTAAAGATAGCTTCACCGAAGACGGCTGGCTAAAAAGTGGTGACAAAGCCCGCATTGATGACGATGGGCATGTCTTTATCACCGGTCGACTGAAAGATATACTGGTACTTGCTAACGGTGAAAAAATACCCCCTAATGATATGGAAATGGCCATTGCACTGGACTCCTTATTTGAGCAGGTCATGATTGTCGGTGAGGCTCGCTCATATTTAACCGCCGTGCTGGTACTCGACCCGGATGCCTGGGCGGACATGGCGGTGAGTTTAAATATTCATCCGGAATCTCCGGAAGCGTTCTCCGACCGTAAAATTGAAAAGGCCATTCTTAAACGGGTATCAGTCCGCCTGAAAGATTTCCCCGGCTATGCAAAAATTCGCCGTGCCCATATTACCCTTGAGCCCTGGACCGTGGACGGAGGTCTGCTCACCCCGACCCTTAAAATCAAGCGCCCGAAAGTCATGATGCGGTTCGCAAAGGAAATTGAAGCGTTGTATGAAGAACATAAATAGTTTTCTTTGGTTGAAAAGCTTCGTTTTTTTTCAAACAAGCTAAAAGTTTAAATCGAAGCCGTGAATTAAGGTTCTATGACTCAATGCAAAAAACTGAACTACCCAAAGACAAAATGCCGGTAATACGTGTCCCCGCCATGCCGGCAGATTTAAATCAGGGGGGCACAGTGTTTGGTGGCTGGATAATGTCCCAGGTGGATATTGCCGGTAGCATACCCGCCGCACAACGTGCCGGCGGCACCATTGTTACCCGCGCTGTAGATTCATTTGAATTTAAAAAACCGGTCTATGCAGGTGATTTAATCAGTTGTTATGCAGAGGTTGTTGCGGTGGGTAGAACCTCTTTAACAGTGCATGTTGAGGTTTACGCACAAAGCATGCACAAGGGCGTTACCTGCACTAAATGGGTTACCGAGGCCAGCCTGGTGTATGTGGCTATTGATGAAAAGGGGCGGCCACGTGCACTGCCGAAGCAGAGAACTGAATCATGTTAAACAGACTAAAAAGCATATTATTTAATTAACGTTGATTCTTATGTAATCTTGCGTATTATCTATAAAAAATACAATTTCTAATGTAATTGTGAAGGGTAGGTATGCATAAAAGCTCAGGTCAGCGTGAATATTAGCTGTATTTTGACATAGCCATTTCTGTAGTTTCTAATATTGATAATAAATTTAGGTGCATTTAAATGTTACAAATAAAAAAAACAAGCTTAATAATAGCTGGCATGTGTATGTCAACCAGTGCTTTTTCTGGAGGGTATCGTGTTGCGCTTCAGGGGCAACAGGCATTAGGTATGGGGCACACAGGGGTTGCGATGACCGATAGTGCGGAGGTGGTGTTTTTTAATCCTGCGGGCATGTCATTTCTTGAGTCAGAACAAAGCCTAATTGCAGGTGTTACGCTCATTAGTGGCGATACTGAGTATCAAAACACAGCGACCAATACTTCTGCAAAAACGGATAACCCAATTGGAACACCAGTAGGCATTTATTATGCAAAAAAACATAATGAACAATTTTCATATGGCATTGGCTTATACACACCTTACGGTAATACGGTTGAGTGGCCAACGGACTGGGCTGGCTCACACCTGGTAAATAATATCGAGTTAGCGTCTATTTATATTCAGCCGACGATTTCTTATAAAATAAATGATAAATACAGTGTCGGTTTAGGATTAAGTTATATAAGTGGTAACGTGGATTTTAATCGTAATTTAAGTACTTCACTGGTCGATGAGAACGGTGACCGGTCAAATGTTACGGTTAAGGCTGATGGTGTTAGTTCATGGAATTTTAACATTGGTTTTTTAGCGAAGCCCACGGACGAGCTTTCGGTCGGTATTAGTTATCGTTCTGAAGCCACAATGGAAGCAAGAGGTGAGCCTGCCACTTTTAATAATATTCCAAGCTCTTTGGAAACTACTTTTTCAAGCCCCACTACATTTAATGCGGATTTAATTTTACCTGCAGAATTAACCCTGGGTATAGCCTACGATTTAAGCGCTAGCACAACACTGGCATTTGATATTAATCGGACCTACTGGAGCGCATACGAGAGTCTGGATATTACGTTTGCCAATGGACAGTCTTCAATTAATGCGCGAAATTATAAAGATGTCAATATTTATCGCTTTGGTGCGCAGCATGCATTAGACGATGCTTTTACGCTTCGCGGCGGAATTTATCTGGATAAAACGCCGGTTCAGAGCGGTTACTTCGCACCTGAAACTCCGCGTAACGACTCAATCGGTTTAACTGCGGGTGCAAGCTATGTAGTAAACGATCAGCTGGATTTAGACTTTTCATTATTATTTTTAATGTTTGAAGAATTTAATGGTTCGTATGATCACATTATTAATTCAGATGGAAGTACGAGTTCATTTGGTGGTGATTACTTATCATCAGTTATAACACTTGGCTTCGGCATTAACTATAAATTCTGAGATAACTAAAAGTGACTATTATGAAAAATACAATTATTAAACTAGCGAGTATATCTGTTGCATGCGCCGTTATTTCAGCATGTGATTCAGATTTTAGTAACCCGGTAGGGGATCAAAACTTTAACAGCGGTGATGCAGATTTCACTAACTTTGTCAGTGTGGGTGATTCACTCACCGCGGGTTATGCTGATGGTGCGCTTTATCTTCACGGTCAGAACAATTCTTATCCAGCCATACTTGCGCAGCAGTTTGCTAAAGTGGGAGGTGGAAACTTTTCGCAGCCATTAGTGAGTGATAATTTAGGAGGCTTGCTGTTTGGCGGAGTTGCAAATCCAGCGTTTGGAAACAGGCTTGTTTTAAATGCAGATGCCGCGTTACCTGGGCCAGTACCAGAAGCCATTGAGGGAGATCCGACTACCGAAGTGATTGGATCTGGTTTGAATGGTTCCATATTTAATAATATGGGTGTACCCGGCGCTAAATCATTTCATCTTGGGGCACCCGGATATGGAAACGCAGCAGGTTTAGGGGCTGGCTCTGCGAATCCTTATTTTGTTCGTTTTTCTTCAGTGGCTCCAGATGCAACTGTAATTGGAGATGCGGCTATCCAGCAGCCTTCATTTTTTACTCTGTGGATAGGTAATAACGATGTGTTGTCATATGCAACCAGTGGTGGTATTGGCGAAGATCAAACAGGTAATTTTGACCCTACAACATATGGTCCAAATGATATTACTGACCCGAATGTGTTTGCAGGCACCTATGTCAGCTTAGTGGGTGCAATGACGGCAAACCCTGCGACTCAAGGTATGTTAATTAACATTCCTGATGTAGCAACCATTCCCTATTTTACAACCGTACCATATAACGCTGTACCATTAGATCAGGCAACTGCTGATATACTTAATGCAGCTTACGCGCCTTATAATGCGGGTGTGGCTCAAATTTTAGCGGCAGATCCAGATCAGGTTGCGAAGAGAACGATAGTATTTGCTGCTGGTCAAAATGCAGTTGTAATTCTGGATGAAACTTTAACGGATATTAGTGGTGTTAATCCTCCTGCAACTGATGGATTAATTAATATGCGACAAGCAACAGCTGAAGATTTGTTGGTGTTAACGACTAGTTCAAAGATTGGAACACTGGCCGATCCAAATGATCCGAACAGCGCATGGGGTATAGGTGTGCCTTTGGTTGATGCGGATGTATTGATTCCATCTGAAATTCTGGCGATTGACACGGCAAGAACGGCTTATAACGTCACTATTCAGGCAGCAGCTGATGCAGATTCAAACCTGATATATGTAGATGCAGCGGCGCTTATGGCAGAGCTAGATGCTACGGGCATTGATTACGGTACGGGTTTTGTTGATTCCACCTATGCAACCGGTGGTGCGTTTTCATTAGATGGTGTGCACCCAACCGCTCGTGGTTATGCGATTGTGGCAAATAGTATCATTGATGAAATCAATAGCGGTTTTAATGCGAATGTTCCCAGGGTCGATCCAGGTTCATTTACCGCAATATTTGTTAAATAAATTTATAATAGCGTTTTAAGTAAAAAGGGGCAGATTTGATCTGCCCCTTTTTTTATTGCCTTATGTTCCCTAAGACGGATTGGTCGTTATCAATGATTTTATAGTTAATCAGCCATTCAACCGCATCCTCAGCATCCTCCTCAAACCACCTTCGACTCGACCCCAATCGAAATGTATAGCCCCATTCATCCATATCCACAAACATCCGCTCACGCCCAAAACCGTCAATAAAATCGCTCAGTAAAATCGATAAATAACACACTGCATTTTCCTCGTCGTAATCACCGCCGACATTGGTGTGTAAATTTTTCCTACGGATTTCATCCATGCAAACATAGTGACAGGATTCGTGTAATGCGGAGTGTACCGGCGTGTCGTTACGCACATATAAATTATTTTTTATAATGCCGGCTTCAGGATCACCGAACCAGCTGCCGGGGATTTTATTATTAGCGTCAACTTTGTGAACAATTATTCCGTAATTATCAAGTAACTTCTGGAGTTGAGAAAAATTTATATCGGCACAGGTTAGAACAGTCATGATTGAGTTTGAATAATGATTTGCAAAGTCTCCCCCTTAGCAAAAGGGGGATTAAGGGGGATTTGATTGTACAATCAAATCTCCCCCAACCCCTCTTTTTCTAAGAGGGGGGTTATGTTTTTTTAGCCGATAGTTTTTCGGCCAATGCATTCAACGCAATTGCCCGGTGACTGATTTTATTTTTCGCATCCATACTGAGTTCCGCTGCGGCACACTGTTGCTCCGGTAACCAGAAAATCGGATCATAACCAAAACCACCATCGCCTTTTGGGGCGGTCAAAATTCTACCCTCCAGGCTGCCCTGGGTAATGATGGGTGTCGGGTCGTTTTCATTTTCTAAATAAACCATGACACACCAGTAACGTGCCGTGCGATTTTCTTCGGCAACACCCTCCAGTTCGGCTAACATTTTTTGATTATTTTTTGTATCGGTTGCGCCTTCTCCGGAGTAGCGTGCTGAATAAATACCCGGGCGCTTATCCAGGGCATCGACTTCAATGCCAGAGTCGTCGGCAATGGCGGGCAGGCCGGTGAGCTTTGCCGCATGGCGGGCTTTTTTAAGGGCGTTCTCGACAAAGGTCAAACCATCTTCTACGGCTTCCGGTACATCGAATTCAGTTTGGGAGGCGACGGTAATGCCATGCTCGGATAATAGCTTATTAATTTCCCGAACCTTACCCGCATTGCCACTTGCCAGAATGATTTTTTTGGGGCCTGCTTTGCTCATGTCGCTAATGCCTTCTGTTGAATCTGAATTAACTCGCTAATGCCTTTTTGTGCCAGCGCCAGCATGGCGTCCAGTTCGTCTTTATTAAATGCATGACCTTCGGCGGTGCCCTGAACCTCAATAAAAGCCTGCCCTTCATTCATCACCACATTCATATCGGTTTCTGCATTGGAGTCTTCATCGTAATCCAGATCGAGTACCGGGGTGCCTTCATAAATGCCCACGGAGACCGAAGCCAGATTGCCGTGTAGGGGATTTTTTTTGATTTTGTTCGCCTTCAATAAAAATTGCACCGCATCCGCCAGGGCAACAAAACCACCGGTAATGGACGCGGTACGGGTGCCACCATCCGCCTGAATTACATCGCAATCGATGGTGATCATGTTTTCACCGAGGGCCTCTAAATCGATAGCCGCACGTAATGATCGACCAATTAAACGCTGGATTTCCATGGTGCGACCACCCTGTTTGCCCCCTGCGGCTTCACGGCGCATACGAGAGCCTGTAGAGCGGGGGAGCATGCCGTATTCGGCGGTCACCCAGCCGGAGCCTTTGCCACGCAGCCAGCCCGGCACTTTGCTTTCGACGGTGGCGGTGCATAAAACTTTGGTGTTACCAAATTCCACCAGTACCGAGCCCTCGGCATGCATGGTGTAATTACGGGTGATTTTGATATCACGCATCTGATCTGCTTGTCGATTGCTGGGGCGCATAAGTTTTCCAGAAAAATGAGTTGGGGGAATTATACGGTTTTCATGCAGGAAAGTCATAAAGTGCCTGCATCGGTGATACACTGAATAAACTATATTTGACAGGGAAAAATTATGACACGTAGCATGACCGCATTTTCCAGCAGTAGTGACGAGCAGAGCTGGGGCTCATTAGTGTGGGAGCTACGCTCGGTTAATCATCGCTACCTTGATGTGGTGATTAAACTGCCGGAAGAATTGCGCAGCCTTGAAAGTGAATGTCGCAGTCGCTTAACTCAATTAATTAAGCGCGGAAAGATTGAATGCTATCTGCGTTATAAAGCGGCGCAAGTTCAGCAAACAGAACTGTGTGTTAATGAAGCATTGGCAGATGAAATTTTAAAAGCCTGCCAGCTAATTAGTAAAAAATTACACCAGCCCAGTGAAATGAATGCGATCGAAATTTTAAAGTGGCCCGGTGTAATTGATGCGCCGCAGGCGGATTTAAAACCGGTGACGACTGCAGCGTTAACCTTATTTGATCAGGCATTAAAATCGTTAAATGACTCCCGCGAAAGTGAAGGTCAGCGGCTGCAGCTTTTAATAGAGCAGCGATGCGAGGCGATGCACAAAATCGTTAAAAGTGAAAAAGCTCGCCGACCGAAAATCTTAGAGCAGCTACGTAAAAAAACAATGGGTAAACTGGCGCAATTGCAGTGTGATTATGATGCTGATCGATTTGAACAGGAACTGGTTTACCTTGCCCAGAAAATGGATGTGGATGAGGAGCTGGATCGTATACAAAGTCATTTTGTAGAAATTGACAATATACTAAAGCAGAATGAACCCGTCGGGCGCAAATTAGATTTTATTATGCAGGAGTTTAATCGCGAAGCGAATACCCTGGGTTCAAAGTCTACGGATATTGAAACGACCCAGGCATCGGTGGAGTTGAAAGTGTTGATAGAACAGATGCGCGAGCAGGTGCAGAATATTGAATAAGAATCAGGGTATCTGTAAGTGCCAGCTCTAGCTTGTGAATGTGTCTTCACGCCCTTCTTGAAAAGGGGGAATGAGGGGACGTAAAAGCTTCCAGATTTTTAGACTATTAATAATAGAGTAAAATCTGATTTTCTCCAAATCTCCCCCAACCCCTCTTTTTCAAAGAGGGGAGTAAAAGTTAAATTTTCTTCTTAAAATTAATAATTAGCACTATCGGGCGGGACTATTGGGCGGGAAGTAATAAAAAGGTACATCCCTGTTTGAGTAGAGAGGAGGGTTGTTTCTTTATTGAAAAATAATTATTTGTTATTCGAGGGTTAAAGATTACTCATACCCGCTAAATGAACGGTTATTTAACAGGCAAAAAAAAGAGCGCCCAACAAGGGCGCTCTCCATTATCAAACTACTTAAAAAGTCTACGACTTCTTAATTTCCAGTAATTCAATTTCAAAGATCAGCACCTGATTCGGGCCAATGTTTGCACCGGCACCACGTTCACCGTAAGCCAGTTCTGAAGGGATGAACAGTTTCCATTTAGCACCTGTTTTCATTAACTGCAGGGCTTCAGTCCAGCCTTTAATCACGCCATTAACCGGGAAGGTCGCAGGTGCGTTACGTTTGTAAGAGCTGTCAAAAACTTTACCGTCAATAGTGGTGCCTGTGTAGTGGGTGACAACCGTATCGGAGGCTTTGGGTGTTTCACCTTTGCCTTCAGTAATGATTTGATATTGCAGACCACTTTCTGTGGTTTTTACGCCCTCTTTCGTTTTGTTGGCCGCCAGGAATTTATCACCTTCGGCTTTGCCACTCACAGCCAGTTCAGCCTGCTTGGCTTTTTGAGCTTCCATCATGGTTTTCTGAAATGCCTGCATAGTTGTCTGCATTTCTTCAGGGGTTAATTTGGGCTCGGTGCCTGCAAGGCTGTCTTCAAAACCCTGGATAATGGCGTCCTTGTTAACCATGTCCTTGATTTGTGAAATCTGAGTACCGAACTGAAGGCCAATGCTGTAGCTGGCCTTATTGGTCTGGTTGTCGAGTTTAACTTCTTTCTCTGCACTGCCTGTTTCGAGATTGCAGGCAGTTAGCAGCACGGAGATGCCGATGCTGGCAACGGCGGTGGGAATTGCTTTTAACATTAATTTGGCCCTTGATTAAAAAATATAAACCCGCACGTTACCAAGACCTTAACAGGGGTTCAAGTGCTGTGTGTCGTAAGCGCTAAAAATATCACACTGCTTATGAATAAATGCGCTAAATTTATCCCGGTGTGTTTTTATCGACCCAGCGATGGCCTTCTGCCATACCTTCTTTTTTCCAGAAGGGTGCGCGGCTTTTCAGTTCTTCCATTAAATAACGACAGGCCTCAAAGGCATCTTTTCGATGCGCGGACCATACAACGGTGAGTACAATCGGCTCATTGGGGTGCATTTCCCCCACTCGGTGCACAATTAGGCAGTCGATTAATTGCCAGCGCTGTTTCGCCTCATCGCAGATTTTATGCAGGTAGCTTTCGGTCATGCCCGGATAGTGTTCAAGGGTCATACTGGCCACATCGTCACCCTGATTAAAGTCCCGCATGGTCCCTACAAAACTGGCGGTGGCTCCATATTTGCCCGCTTCAAGTTGATTTTGCTGGTGCTGTTGCGTTTCTTGCCAGGGATCAAAAGCGTTGCTGAGAATTTTAACCGTCATTATTAGCCCCCGGTAACAGGCGGAAAGAAAGCCACTTCATCACCGTCTCTTACCGGCGCGTCGGTGTTGGAATATTCCATGTTAATGGCGCACAGGGTGTTATCCGGCATGGGCATATTTTCGGTGGCCCGGTCCCATATCGACTGTACATCACCGGCGTCGTCTAATGTTAGTTCAGCTTTGCCCACCTGTTCGCGTAATCGTGCAAAAAATTTAACGGTAATGCTCATGTGTAAAACCTTAACCTTTTTGTTACTCAAATTGTTACTATAGCATTTCCTGATATTGTAATAGATACGAGCCCAAAGCATGACTGATAAATTAACCCATTTTAACGCCTCCGGTGAAGCCCATATGGTGGATGTTAGCCAGAAAGACATCACCAAACGCCGTGCAATAGCCGAGGGTGATATTTTTATGCTGCCGGAAACGTTAAAACTCATTCAGCAGGGTAACCACAAAAAAGGCGATGTACTGGGCATTGCGCGTGTCGCCGGGATCATGGCCGCAAAGAAAACCGCCGATTTAATCCCCCTGTGTCACCCGTTGGCACTCACCCATGTGGATATAGAGCTCAATTGCGACGAGGCGCTGCCCGGCGTGCATTGCCAGGTGACGGTGGAGTGCAAAGGAAATACCGGTGTAGAAATGGAAGCACTTACCGCGGTGCAGGTCTGTCTGTTGACCATTTACGATATGTGTAAAGCGGTGGATCGAGGGATGCATATGGAGCATATCGGCCTGTTGAAAAAATCCGGGGGCAAATCCGGGGACTGGTCTAAACGGGATTAATTTAAATGTCGTCTTCTGAATAAGCGCAGGGACACTCTGATCTAATATACGCTGAAATGCAGTAATTCTTCCCACTGCTACACTTCAGATAAACCTTTCTTCTTCTGGAGTACCCATGTCACAGGATTACGACCTGATCATTATCGGCTCCGGCCCTGCGGGTCAAAAAGCCGCGGTGCAGGCAGCTAAACTAAATAAGCGCGTGGCCATTATTGAACGGGGGCGGGAGATTGGTGGCGTCGCGGTGCACACCGGCACGATTCCCAGTAAAACATTGCGCGAAGCGGCGATGTATTTATCCGGCTATGACCAGCGCGGTTTATACGGCAAAAGTTACCGCTTAAAAGATAACCTGAGCATGGAGGATTTATTACAACGGGTTGCCATCACTATCAACCAGGAAACGGAAGTGATGTCGCACCAGCTGCGGCGTAATAATGTTGAGCTGATACAGGGCACGGGCTCGTTTCTCAGCCCGAACCGTATCCAGATTGAAAACCGCCACGGCAAAATTTCCGAGGTACAGGCTGAGCATGTATTGCTCGCCACCGGCACAAGACCCCACCGCCCCGATCACATTCCCTTCGATGGTGAAACTATTATCGACAGCGATGATATTTTATATTTAAAAAAATTACCCCGCAGTATGGCGGTGATCGGTGCGGGTGTTATCGGGGTTGAGTACGCATCGATTTTTAGCGCACTGGATATAAAAATCACCCTGGTCGATGGTCGTGATTCAATGATGGGCTTTATGGACAGTGAGATTATCGCAGAGTTAACGCATTTAATGCGCGACCGGGGAACGGTGGTGCGTCTGGGTGAAGATGTGTGCAGAGTGGAAAAAAGTGAACATAATCAGGCGGTGGTGACACTGGAGAGTGGCAAAAAATTCGCTGCGGATTTAGTAATGTTTGCCGCCGGACGTATCGGCTGTGTTAATTCATTAAATTTAGAAGCCGCGGGTTTAAGTGCAAACAGTCGTGGACAGATGAAAGTGAATGAATTTTTTCAGACTGAGGTGTCACACATTTATGCGGCGGGAGATTTAATCGGTTTTCCCAGCCTGGCATCCACATCTATGGAACAGGGGCGACTGGCATCGCGCCATGCATTTGGCATGTCGTTGCACTCTCATCCGGAATTATTTCCATTTGGCGTTTATGCGGTGCCGGAAATGAGCATGGTGGGGAAAACCGAAGAAGAACTCACCAAAGAAAAAATTCCGTATGAAGTTGGCATCGCCCGTTTAAAAGAAACCGCACGGGGACACATTATGGGTTTGCAGGAAGGCATGCTGAAATTAATTTTTAGTCTGGAAAATAAAAAGCTATTAGGTGTGCACGTACTTGGCGAAGAAGCGACCGAACTGGTACACATTGGTCAGGCAGTGTTGGCACTGGATGGAGACCTGGATTTTTTTGTAGAAAATGTGTTTAATTATCCGACCCTGGCTGAGGCCTATAAAATAGCCGCACTGGATGCGTGTAACCGGATGGTATCATAGCCATTGGTGATGAGCGGACTCGGTGTTCGGGGGGGGCGTACTTAATGCCAGTAAGTAAAGCCGTCGTCTATTGAAAACAGGTGAAATTCAAAGATGTTAGCCTCCCTCTTTGAAAAAGAGGGAGTACAAATATTTTATTATTGCGAACAGCTTGAGCGGACTAAAAAATAAATCTACGGGGAAGATTTAAAAACGTTCGAATTAAACGTTAGATTTATTAATGTAATCAAACCCTGAGATTAATAAAACAGAAACAAACCCTGGAATAATGATTACCCCTGTTTCAAAAGTTGGCGCAAATCTATAACCGCCGCATTCGCCCTGGAAATATAATTCGCCATGACCAGTGAGTGATTGGCAAAAAAACCAAAGCCGCCCCCGTTTAAAACCACCGGGCTCCACAACATGTCCTGTGTTGAGTCCAGTTCACGAATAATTTGCTGTAAGCTCACCAGTGCATTTTTTTTGCGCAGGACATCCTGAAAATCGGATTCCGCGGCTTTTAATAAATGGCGAAGGGCCCAGGCACTACCACGGGCTTCATAAAAGATATCATCAATTTCCAGCCATGGGGTTTTAACTTCAACGATATTTCCCGTGGGGGTCGACTGGTGGGCAGCGGCATCACCGGCAAGGTCAGTGTTCAGGCGGCTCTGCCCAACGCTGGCGCTGAGGCGCTGGGATAAACTGCCCAGACGTTTTGAGGCCAGACCCAGCCACTCTTCCAGGTTGTCCGCACGGGCATAGAACTGTGCATCCTGTTCATTTTTATCCGCCAGTCGGCCCAGGTAACGGTAAAGCGCATCGATGCCCTTTCGGTATTCAGATTCCGCCGAAGGTAGCACCCAGGATTCAGAATCAATGCGAAATTTATTATCGGCTTCCGTGATGTCGGTGTCTTCAATTGACTGTGATTGCGAACGGGTAATGTCGTTACGCATCGCCAGGGTAAAATCACGGATCTGGGTTAATGCCCCGAATTCCCAGTTGGGAATATTGTCCATAAACACCCCGGGTGGAAATTTATCATTACTGAGGTAACCGCCGCGTTTGTCGAGCAGTGTTTCTGCACTGATAATTAATGCGCTGGTTGTGATGTAGCCTGTCGTCATATCCTCGCCGCGTTGGGCAGATAATTCTACTGCACGTTGTACCGGGTCAAAAGAGTCGGGTTCAGAATCCCATAAAAAGCCGAGTACCAGCATAAATAAAATGAACACTAACAGGGCGGAGGTCAGGGTGCCCGCCAGCCAGTGGTGTTTGCCTTCGTTGTCGGTCGATTTATTGCCCAGTAATCGGCGCGTTGAATTGCGCGTGGAATCATAAGCATCAAATAAGACATCAAGTATTTTCATATGGGTCCCTGTGAATAATCCGCTGGATTAAACTAAGTAAATTAAGCTAACATCATTTAGCACTCAAACATTGTAACTGTTCGGAGAACAGAATGAAATTTTTTAAAATCAGTTTGTATGGCCTTGGTGGTCTTGTTTTGTTGTTGGTGATCGGCGGGGGAATTTTCGTTGCGACCTTCGATGCAAATCAATATAAGCCACTGATCAGTGAGCAGGTTAAACAGCAGACCGGACGGGACCTGACATTGGGGGATATCAAACCATCGGTCTTCCCCTGGCTGGGCATTAAGCTACAGCAAATTACCCTGAGTAACGCAGGGGGGTTTAAGGCTGAAAAAATGCTGCAAATGCAACAGCTGGATGTGCGAGTGGCGTTGTTACCCCTGCTGAGCCAGAACATTCACATTGATACTTTGAAAATACATGGCCTTGAACTGTTCCTTGAAAAAAATAAACAGGGCGTCAGCAACTGGGATGACATACTGAAAAAACAGGCGGATAACGCGGCCAGCCAGCCATCAAAAGCGCCCCCTCAAAGTGCGCCAGAGCAAACCACTGAAAAGCCTTCAAAGGATCTGCTCGCCGGACTGATGATTAACGGCGTTGACTTAAAGCAGGCCAATATCAGCTGGCAAGATGATAGCAGTGGAAAAAATATCGCACTGCAGAAAATAAATATCAGCACCGGCGCACTGCGGGCAGGTGAGGCCCTGCCAATACAATTTTCCACCGAGATTGAATTATCAGAACCGCAAGCGCAGGTGGGCGTTACTATGAAGACGCAGCTCGAATTTGATCTGGATGCGCAAAAATTTAAGCTGGATAACATGCTGTTAGCGATGGATGCAAAATTGCAGCAGGCGGATTTAAATCAGTTGCAACTCAGTTTAAATTCAACCATTAATATGGATTTAAACAAGCAACAGTTTGATATGAAAGATTATTCCATAGAAATAGGCTTGCAGGGGAAAGCGACGGCGAATAAAAAACAACGGGTGAGTATTGACGGTAGCGCAACGGCCGATTTGCAAAAACAGACGGCGGCGCTTAAACCTTTAAAAATACACATGTCTGAGTTAGCCCTGGACTTGCAACTGGCGGTTAAAAAATTACTCGATGCACCACAGGCTCAGGGGCAACTTGTGATTCAGGCATTTAACCCGCGAGCCTTGGCTAAAGCTTTTGCCATAGCCCTGCCTGAAACTCGTAGCGATGCGGTACTACAAAAGGCCTCCGCATCTTTACAATTTGTAGCGGATGAAAAAAATCTTGAAATGTCATCAATTAATATTCAGCTGGATAAATCCACGCTCTTAGCGCAGTTACAGTTAAGCGATTATGCAAAGCCACAGATAGGCTATTCAGTTAAGCTTAACCAGATTATGCTCGATGATTACCTGCCGCCGGTGCCCACACCTGCCAAACAAAGTGGCAAGCCTGTGGCAGCAAAAAAAGCGGATATCCCGATTGAACTGCCCATGGAATTACTGCGCGGTTTAAATGTAAATGGCATGTTGCAGGTGGCGTCAATGGTTGTGTCGGGTCAGTCCGTGTCAAATTTAGTTATTGAAACGCAGGCCAACGCCGGTGTAATTAAACTCCCCAAATTAAATGCTCAGGTGCTAAAGGGTAAGGTGATTTCGTCGGCACAGCTTGATGTGCGCAAAAAAATACCGCGTTATCAATTTAAGTTGAATGGTAGCCGCTTAAAGGCCGAGTCGGTTGTGAATCCGATTTTGCAGGATATGCTGGGCGAAAAAAGCGTATCGATGAGCGGTGAAACCAATCTTAATTTAGAACTTAAAACCCACGGGCAATCGGTCAATCAGTTAATCGCGGGCAGCAATGGCACTTTTAAAATGAATATGGGGAAGGCGGAATTACACGGGGTGGATGTGGAGTATTTTGTGCGCAAGGGCGTGGTCGATTTTTTAGAGAAAAAGAAACAGCAGGTGCCTGCATCCTGGCGGGGGGCGTATAAACCCAAAGAGACAACGGCACTGAAAGTAGCGCGGGCCTCAGCCGTGATTAAAAAAGGCGTTATTGAAAACAAAGATCTGTTGTTGGAGGCATCACGGTTTAAAGTGACCGGTGCTGGTAAAATTGATTTGCCACGGGAAAAACTCGATTACCGTGTGGTTGTAGATGTGCAGCCGGCAAAAACCAAAACCGCTGGTGAGCGACTGCTAGATGTTCCGATGCCGGTATTCGTAAAAGGCAGTTTCGCTCAGCCTGCAGTGAGTATTGATTCGAAAGTCTGGTTAAAGAGTGTTGGTAAAGAATTAAAAGCAGAAGTTAAAACAGAAATTAAACAGAAACTTAAAAAAGAAAAAGATAAAAAATTAGATAAAGCGAAAGATAATTTAAAAGATAAATTTAAGGGCTTGTTTAAATAGGGCTGTCATTCCAGAGGACTTGAGTCACTGGTAGACAGGGGGTAGCAGGGGGTACCTGTCTTCGCAGCTATGACGGAATCATCACAGTAAATATAAAAGTAAAACAAATATAAACATGGCAATCAACGTAGCAGAAAAATTACTCAACTGGTATCAGCAACACGGTCGAAAAGATTTACCCTGGCAGCAAAACCGCAATGCTTATCGGGTGTGGATTTCGGAGATCATGCTACAGCAAACCCAGGTGAAAACCGTTATCCCCTATTACGAAAAATTTATGCAGCGCTTTGCTGATGTGCGAACACTGGCGGATGCGCCACAGGATGATGTATTGCATCACTGGTCCGGGTTGGGATACTACGCACGGGCGCGTAATTTACATAAAGCTGCGCAACAGATTAGGGATGAACACGGCGGTGTGTTTCCGTTGCAGTTTGATGATGTGCTGGCATTGCCGGGTATTGGCCGTTCCACCGCCGGCGCAATACTGGCGCAGTCAGAGGGGCAGCGACATGCGATTCTGGATGGTAATGTTAAGCGGGTGCTGGCACGCTTTCACGCCATTCATGGCTGGACCGGACAGCAGAAAGTCCAGCAACAGCTTTGGGGGTTAGCCGAGCAGCATACGCCCGAAAAACAGCTGGCGGATTATACCCAGGCGATAATGGATTTAGGTGCAACCCTGTGTAAACGCGCCAAACCCGATTGTGCATTGTGTCCCCTAAATACGGGCTGTGTGGCGCTGGCCACAGAGCAGGTGGCTTTATTGCCGACCCCCAAACCCCGAAAAACCCTGCCGGTAAAAACCGTTCGCATGCTATTGCTACAAAATAATCAGCAGCAAACATTACTGGAAAAGCGCCCCCCTACGGGAATCTGGGGTGGCCTGTGGAGCTTGCCTGAAATGCCCCTCACCGAATCGGTCAGTGAATGGTGCGAAGTGAATTATCAGCTGGATATTGGTGCAGCAAAAGAACTGCCCGTGGTGCGTCATACCTTCAGTCATTTTCATCTGGATATCACTCCCTGTGTAGCCCAGGTGGATAGCAGCATGAATAACCCTGATCAAAGTGTGATGGAAGCGCAGCGCAGAGTCTGGTATAAAGCCAACCAGAAATCGAATAGTGCACAGCCAGCCCATAAGCAACCTGTTCTGGGGCTGGCGGCGCCTGTTAGTCAATTATTAAACCGCTTATAAGAGGAATCGTCATGAGCCGTATGGTGCAATGTGTGAAATTAGGCCGTGAAGCTGAAGGGCTTGATCGCCCCACGTATCCCGGAGACCTAGGGGCAAAAATCTACAATAATGTGTCAAAAGAAGCCTGGGCGGAATGGTTGCAACACCAGACGATGCTGATTAATGAGTACCGTCTGACGCCCATTGAGCCTAAAGCCCGTAAATTCCTGGAAGATGAAATGGAGAAGTTTTTCTTTAGTGGTGAGAGCACAGCGGCCCCTGAGGGGTTTGTGCCACCTGAGAATAAATGACGGGCAGCTGAAAGGCTACAGCCCGTCAGATGAGGCTAACGTCTACAGTGTCTTTAGCCTGTAGGCGTGGCTTTAAGATCGCGAATTAGCAACTTTATAAATATTTTTACTTGACTCAGCCCGCCTGAACTTGTCTAATACGCGCTCTTTGTAAATCAGTGTCTTCTGGTTGCAAACAAAAAGTACCTAAATGGCCGAATAGCTCAGTCGGTAGAGCAGCGGATTGAAAATCCGCGTGTCCCTGGTTCAATTCCAGGTTCGGCCACCACTTTTTACATTTATCTTTTTAGTTTCAAGCTGTAAATTTAAAAGAATTGACCCGAATTGAACCAGGTCTGGTTCAGTTACTCGGCACTTCGTGTGCCTCGGCCTTCGGCTCATGGAGCAAACAGCAGCTCCATGCTCAAATTTGTTCCAGACAAATTTAGTCCAGGTTCGGCCACCACTTTTTACATTTATCTTTTTAGTTTCAAGCTGTAAATTTAAAAGAATTGACCCGAATTGAACCAGGTCTGGTTCAGTTACTCGGCACTTCGTGTGCCTCGGCCTTCGGCTCATGGAGCAAACAGCAGCTCCATGCTCAAATTTGTTCCAGACAAATTTAGTCCAGGTTCGGCCACCACTTTTTACATTTATCTTTTTAGTTTCAAGCTGTAAATTTAAAAGAATTGACCCGAATTGAACCAGGTTCTGTGAATTATTAATTTCTTTTATTACGGGCGCCGTCCATGGTGTGTTTTCCAGTCCAGCATCCATGCTGGCCGTTCGTGGCTCCTTGCCCGCCACTCACCCTTCGGCTCATGGAGCAAACAGCAGCTCCATGCTCAAATTTGTTCCAGACAAATTTAGTCCAGGTTCGGCCACCACTTTTTACATTTATCTTTTTAGTTTCAAGCTGTAAATTTAAAAGAATTGACCCGAATTGAAGCATGTCTGCTTCAGTAGCTTTGCTTATCGCTACCCGGTCTAGAACGCTCAATACCAAACTCAAACAATCTTGCAATCAGTCAAGCAGCTCTTTAATGATTTTTAATAATTCACTAGAGCGATAGGGTTTTTCAAGGTACCGATATTCCGGGTTGATGTTTTCCTGGGGGGTATTGATTTCGATGTAGCCGCTGGCCATGATAATTTTAACTTGCGGGTGTTGCTTGGTGACCCGGCTTGCCAGCTGGTAGCCATTTATGCCGGGCATAATGGCATCGGTGAGCATTAAATGTATTTTTTCATCCGCAAGTATTTTTAGTGCCTCAATGGCATTTTGCGCATGAAAAACGGTGAAATTATTCTGAATAAGAAATTCTTCTGTGAGTTCCCTTAGTGCGGGCTCATCATCCACGATTAAAATCGATTGGCGTTGTTGGGTATCTGCTGTTTCATGTTCATCTGTGAAATCCGTTAATTCATTATCAGTTTTAGTGAAGCGGGGTAAATAAATAATAAAACGGCTGCCATTGTTGGGTTCGGATGAAAGCTGAATGTCGCCATTGGACTGTGTTATAAAGCCATAAACCTGACTCAGGCCGAGACCGGTTGAGGTAATATCTTTTGTGGTAAAGAAAGGTTCGAAAATGCGTTCCTGAATTTCCGGGACGATGCCTGCACCGGTGTCTTCAATAATGACCTGCACATATTCGCCAGCTGAAACAGTTAGTGATTCTGACATGTTTTCAGTGATGATTGTGTTACTGGTTGTTATGGTGAGCTGACCGCCATCGGGCATCGCGTGCATCGCATTAATGCACATATTTAATACGGCATCACTGAAGGAGTCTTTATCGATATATACCGGCCATAAATTTTCCTGCTGATGGAGTGAAAACTCAATGCTCGCGGTGAGTGTTTTTTCGAGCATGTGCTGATCGTCACTGAGAATTTTATTAATATCCCATACTCTCATTTCAGTGGGTTGATTGCGTGAGAAAGCCAGTAATTTTGATGTGAGGGTATGCGCGCGTTGCCCGGCTTTTATAATCTGTTCAGTATAACGGGCAGGTTTAGAATCGTTGGCCAGTGTATTCTGTAGCAGTTCGCTATAACCAAGAATAACGCCGAGCATGTTGTTAAAGTCATGGGCGATCCCCCCCGTCAGTTTGCCGAGCGCATCCATTTTCTGGCTGCGACGAAGCTGCTCTTCGGTGTTGATGCGCTCGGTTACGTCGCGCGCTATGAGTAACAAGCCCATGATTTCATTGTTGGCATCTCTTAGTGGGCGCTTATAGCTGTCAAAAATACGAATTTTTCCGCCAACATTAGCCGGGTCATAGGAGTTGTGAATATTCTTTCCGGCCAGTGCATCCATGTCATCATGTACAAACCCTCTGATGCCTTTTTGAGGGTTGCCATTAATCAGTTCAGGATTCCAGCCGTTTTCAATATCTGTTTTGCCAAGCATGGCCTGACGACTTTTACCCACTGCTTTTGCGCTAGCCTCGTTACAGAGTATGGTTTGCAGCTGTTTGTTTTTTACAAGAATTAAGTCGGGTGTTGAGTTAATAACATTTTCCAGAAGCGTTGCCGTTTGGTTGAGTTCTGACTCTGTGCGTCTGGTTCTGCTAATATCATACAAAGTAACCAGGAGAATGCCTTTAAAGAGACCTCGTAGGGATGAGGCACCAGCCATGACGGTTTTAATTGAATTATCTTTGCAGTGAATTTTAACTTCAAAATCTTCGAATGGTTTATTATCCAGTTGAGATTTTTGCAGGTGTTGAAGCCAGAAATCGACTACTTTTTTACGATAGTCGGGGTCAGGATAAGCTTTTGGCCACCACTCGGACAGGGTAGGAATATCACTTAGTTGATAACCAAATGTCTTGGTAAAGGCTGGGTTTATATAAATAATATTTTGATGTTCGTCATTGAGTGCCTGAGGCACTGGAGAAGCATCAAGCACGGTTTTGAAGGCATCATCAGCAGAAATTAGATGTGCCTGATTTTGTTTTAGCTCTGCAATCTCGGCTTTTGCCTGAGCTAGTTCATCCTGAATCTTTTGCTCACTCATACTTACTGTATCCTTAGTTTTACAATCACGATTATACGTATGAACCGCAATATAAAAAAGTTATTTTAAGTTAATGGGTGGGCTGTGTTTGCCGTAAATCAATGGTTCGTTAATTAATATCACGACTGGTTTTTTATGGAATATTATGTGTAAGTATAAATAAAAGCATTATGTGCTCATGAGTGCATTAAAGTATGTCAGAAGCGATTAAACGCTCTGTCAGGTGCAAGCGCATTGCTCCATCTTCCGTGATAGTGTGAAACAGGTGATGTGGGCCTGTAGATTTTTCTATGATAGCATCCAGATCGTCACGCACTTCTCGGTAAAAATCCAGCAAACGAATATCAAAGCGATGCATGGCATTACTTAGAGGGTCTTTAGCCTGACGCTGACGAATAGTTTGCATGCCATCTTCAAATACATTGCCCAGGCAAATATGCACGGCGGAAAACAGGGTGGCCCAGCCATTAAACCAGAACATTAAATCCTTGTCGAAGGTTTCTGCACCGGTCCCTTTACCGGCTAACATCTGTTTTAATAAATCCCGTTCATTCACCGCTTCATGCAGCTCCATCATTTCAGCACGGCCATAGGCATCTATCGTTGAACTGGTGAGCATCAATGGGGCCTGTGGATATTTTGTTAGAATAAATGTCGCATCTTTGATTAGTTGCGCTGGCGTTTGCGGATTATGTGGGTTGCGTTTCAGGCGTGCGGAAGGTGCCGTAGATAAAACCTGTATCTGATGGCCACGGCGTGCCAGCTCTTTTGCCAGACGTGCGAAAACCCCTTTTTTAAAGACATCCATCGAAAAATTTAAATGACTTTGTTTGTGGCATAAGCACAATTGAATCTCGTCCCTGTACTTTGGAGCAGCCTCTACAATATTGGCAATTTTAACTACGGGTATACGTTCTTTTAAATTGCCTTTTCGGTCAACGACGACCTCCTGATGAAATTCATCAAAACTAATTTGTAAATGAACATTAGCCTTTGGCCAGCTAATCGGGCGGCGGCGAATTGCGCTGGCCATTTTTGACAGGATACCCTCGGTAATTTCGCGACTGTCAGCAAAATCGCCGTTGAGTAAAATTGCAAAGGTGGTGACATGTTGCATGTGGGATATGGCATTGTAAAAATGATCCAGATGCTTGGTTAAATCACCACCGGTAAATAATACCGAGGTGGTTAATTTATCGACCATTTGATAAAGCGCATTCGGATCGTCGGTATTTTTCATTAACGGGCGAAAAATAAACATGCAATGACGACAAGTTTGAGGGCAGCCCATGGCGGGTATTAAGCCGAGTTTATTAAAAAAGTTTAGAGAACTTGCATCGGGCAGATCATCAACAAGTTTTAAACGTTGCTTATCTTCTTCGGCGAGCATACCAGCGTAGCGCTGTTTTTCCTGGCGTGCCAAATCTTTATAGCCCTGTGCAAAATAGTCAGGGGTGAAGCTCTCGCTAAACAGGTGTAATTCATTCCAGGTATTTTCTATTTGATCAACCAGTTGTTGTCTGTCAGTACACTGGTGTAAAAGCGATAAAATTTGTTGTTGCTGTAGCTGAGGCTCGCCCTGAAAATTTTCCCAGTGACGGATATAGGCGGTTATAAATTCAGTATTGTTGTTGCTTTGTAAGATCATCTGCATTAAAAATGCCTGTGGACCGCCGGCAAATGCAGCCAACACTTCCTGCTGATACGAGCTGTGCACATTTTGCTGTAACCAGTTTAAAGCGTACACATAAGTCATAATAAAGCTCAGCTCCTGCGCATTGCCAGACTGAGCTTGTAGCATGTCCAGCATATCTCCTCGAGTGAGTCGGTTGATCTCGGTTTTGAAGCGCTGACGCATGGTCACCAGATAGGCCTGGTGTACATCCTGTTGGGCTTCTGCGCTGAGCGTTATCTCGCTGGAGGGGCGTCCGGATTGAATGCTGATTTGTGGTATGGACTTTTTGAGGGCAGGTGTATTCATAACGTGAAATTTAGCATAATTAGCGCTTAAATTAACCCCACTTATTCAAGTGCCTGATGAGCGTGTATAATTAGTAATGATCCGTCAACCAGAAATCGTTTAATATGGCACCTACAGTCTCCAGTCATGACCCACTTCATGGTATTACCCTTAAAATCATGCTCATTCGACTGGAAGAAAAATATGGCTGGCAGGAACTGGGTCAGCATATTAATATAAAATGCTTTACGCATAACCCGGGCCTGCAATCGAGCCTGAAGTTTTTGCGAAGAACACCCTGGGCACGGAAAAAGGTTGAGAAGCTATATCTACAAAGCAAATGGTAAGAGCGGTGAGGGTCGGTTCGAGTTCGACCTGCTTTACACGTCTTTTACAAAGTGGGCAAAGTGGGCAAAGCGGGCATAGATTACTAAAAATAAAATTTAAAATAAGAGTCAGAAATGGTTAAAACCGTAAATAAAACAATTGTACTTGTATTAAGTCTATTAATGTTAGTGATGTTTAAAGTGAACGCATCCAATGTTTCTTTTTTAAGGTTCGCAGTTATTACCGATTTCACCAAAACTGATATTGAACAACTAAAACATGAATATAAACACGTGTTAGAAAACAATAAGCCAGGGGATGTTCATAAATGGCAAAGTGATGAAACAAAAAATGGTGGTGAAATTACGGTGATTAGACAGTATCGGGAGGATGAAAAAATGTGTAAACGCCTGATGTTTAAAAACCGTTCTGCGAGAAAATCTGCAACCAGTTATTTTAATTTCTGTTTAATTGATCAGCTTTGGCAACTCTCAAATTTATAATTTTTCTAATCAAGTCTGTTGATTATTTTGGATGGCTTTACCTACCAGCCCCGCCACCATAATAGTTAAATAAAGTTGTCCAACAATTGCCTGCATAAACGACATGGTTTTTGCTGCAGGTGAAAGCGGCGTAATATCACCAAAGCCCAGAGTGGTTAAAGTAACATAGCTATAGTAGAGAAACTCAGGGAAATGCAGTTTTCTATTTTCGATATTAATTCCAGAAAAGGAATCTGGAAAGAAGAAAAACAGATTAGAATATAAAATAGCACCAATCATTCCCAGTAGTATATATATACATGATGCACCTACAAGGTGGTTTAGGGTAATCGTAGTGCTATAAAAAACACTTTTAAAGGCTACGCCGATACTGAATATCAGAAAGAGCAAGCTTAATGAAATGGCTAAAAAGGTTAAGAAAATGTGACCAAAGAGGGATGCGAATATAAAAATAATAACTTCTAAAATAGTTAAGGCTATGATGAGTTTATACCATATATTATGCTTCTGATTGCCGATGATGGCGATTAAAATCATGCCGATAAAAGCTGTGTGCAAGATATATCTAGCGGTGGTTTCGTCAAAGTAATGCAGCACGGGCATGGTAAATATTAAAATCAGTTGACCGATTAACAGGCCGATAAATTTATTGTCTTGGGTTAGTAATTTCATGTTTAAATTAACCGGGTTCCATAGTGGTTTTAAGGATCAATTCGATGAATTGTTTAAATATTAGAGCAATGAGATATTTTATAAATATCGATACCAGGAAATGTCTTCATCACCAAACACAAAAAACTCCGGATTTAGTAAACTGTCTTTAGTATTATACAAAAGCTCACTGCCATCGGTTTGAGTTATGTATCCGCCAGCTTCTACGACAATACAGTGTGCAGCAGCAGTGTCCCATTCAGAAGTTAAACCCAGGCGTGGATATAAATCAACACTGCCTTCAGCTACCAGGCAGGATTTTAATGAACTGCCCACACTCAGTATTTCTATATCACCCAGTTTTTTATAATAAGCATTCAGTTTATCAGTCGCATGTGAGCGACTGCCCGCGATGACTAACTTGTCTTTGTTAGCTTTACGGGTGTGAATTTTATGTGCGCTATCGGTGGCGGTTTTTTTAAATGCACCACCATCGCGCCAGGCATAATAATCAGTTTTTAAAACCGGTGCGTTGATAACACCAAGAATGCTTTTATGATTTTCAATCAGTGCGATATTAACGGTAAACTCCCCATTACGTTTAATAAATTCCCGGGTGCCATCCAGCGGGTCTACTAACCAGTAACGATGCCACTGTTTTCTCGTTTCGAAATCAACGGCATCTGACTCTTCTGTTAAAATCGGAATCTCAGGGGTAAGTTCATGTAGGGCATTGCGAATGATTTTATCTGCAGCAAGATCAGCTGTTGTCAGAGGCGTATTGTCCTGTTTGTGTTCGATGGTATATTTTGAATCATAAATTTTTAGAATTTTTTGCCCGGCGATTCTTGCAATACTCAATGCATTCTGGCAAAGATATTCCAGGTTGAGCTCATCCTGCTGATTCATTTTTTACTCCCTGGCGCTCGCGTAAAATATCGCGTACCTGGTAAAGTGCTGCAATACTGCGTGCTTCACTAAGAGGCTCACTGGCGATTAATTCACGAATATTATTAACATTGCATAATACCTGCTGTAGAACCTCCGGCTCATCACCCTGATGTTTTTCAGGCTGTAAATCTTCGGCTAAAATAATATGAGTGATAAAGCCAAGATAACCCGGTGCAATCGTCATTTCGCCCAGGTGTGTTAATTTATTTGCACGATAGCCAATTTCTTCCATGCTTTCCCGGTTGGCCGCCTGTAAAATATCTTCGCCTTCGTCGATCTTGCCTTTAGGAAATACCAGTTCATAACGATCGGTTCCGATGGAGTATTCGCGAATCATTATAACGTGTTCATTGTCTACTACCGGGATAATCATCACCGCGCCGGCACCTCTCGTCGCTAGTCGCTCATATGTATGTTGCTGGCCATTACTGAATTCAAGATCAACCTGTTCAATGCTAAAAAGCCGGCTTTGGCTGTGAATTTTACGATTGAGTATTTTAGGTTTATTATGCATATTTGAAAATTTAGCGCTTTGATGATTTAAAATTAATAGCTGCCATTGTTACATTTATATTATTACATTTAAATAGCGCAGGGGATTCTCATTCCCGTTTAACCCACCTGAGACTTATGGGGATATTATGATTGACTGGACAAAAATTAATACGGTTTTCCTTGACCTTGATGGCACACTACTGGATTTGCATTTCGATAATCATTTCTGGCTAAAATATGTCCCCGAGTGTTATGCCGTACATCATCAGCTTTCGTTAGAAGAGTCCCACAGTCGCCTGAATGAAAAGTACACGGAAGTTTATGGTAGTTTAAACTGGTATTGCGTAGATTACTGGAGCAAAGAGCTGGGGCTAGATATCGCGGCATTAAAACACAGTATTCGAGATAAAATTTCAGTACGACCCCATGTGGTTGAATTTCTAGAAGCTCTGCATATGCACGGTAAACAGGTGGTTCTTGTGACCAATGCGCACCCACTGAGCTTTGAAGTTAAGTTACAGAAAACTGGGCTCGGGCATTATTTTCATAGAATTATTACCTCACACCAGTTGCATCACCCGAAAGAAGATCAGGCGTTTTGGCGTGAACTTGAAAAAATTGAAGATGTCGATAAGGATTCAACCCTGTTTATCGATGATAATTTTAATGTACTGGATGCGGCGAAAAAATATGGCATTCGCTACCTGCTGGCAATTAAACAACCGGATAGTACAGAATCGGTAAAAGAGCATGCCCATTATCATCTGCTGGAGTCGTTTCAGGATATTATGCCCGCATAAGCCGTTTTCAACTCACTCGTAAGGGTTAAAAGCCACTGAAATCAAGGGTTTCAGACGGTTGTTCGTTGAAATTAGAAAGTTGATTGGGTATGATGGCATAGCTTTAGTTTTATGCACTGAAGACGAAATCCGTATGTGCTTTTCAATAATGTGTACCTGCGGCAAATGATAAAATGCGATCGGAGTTCTCTGATCCTGGGTTTTTTTCTTAAAAAATTTCACACAGGTATATTCTCCGGGAACATTTTTTATGACATAAAAAATAATATTATTTAACGATTAGAACAGGTTTTATTATGATTGGAAGCGTCATTATAAAAATATGCGTTATTGCATTAGCGATATTTCTACCTCTTAACATGGCACTGGCAGCAGATCGCGGTGTTTTTGATGGCAAGTCAATATCACAGCACGAGTTAACCCAGTGGGAAAAGAAAAAGCTGGCAGCGGAGTTTAAAAATAAATTTAACCCATCAACATCGGGTGGGTATCAAAAACTGGGGCGTAATCCCTGGGAGGCAAAAAAAGCTAAAAAGAGATTACATAACCAGAAAATGTTACAACTGAGTAATACATGGGGCAGTTGCCGGGAATTTGCATACAAGCAACGCGGCCAGTGTTATGCCAGAGGCAGTGATGCATATACCTGTGAGCGCTATTATGATGCTCGGGTCAACCATTGTAATAGTCAGTTTTAAGTTTACAACGTGTACGAATATTTAAAATAAAATCCCCGGTTTTCCGGGGTTTTTTATGTAGGTTAGAATAATGTGATGAAACATAATATAAAAATCATCGGTTGTGGATATATCGGTAAAAAAATTGCAGGTATATTAAAAGCTAAAAACATAAGTGCAACGTGTTTTGTAAATCGAGACGAATCCATAAGTCGTTGTGTAACAGAGGGATTATCTGCGACTAAATTTGATCTGGATAAAAAAGTATCGGATCTAAAAAAAACCACGATTGCATCATTTGAAAATAGCGTTATGGTCTATCTGGTGCCGCCACCTTCTAAAGGTGAAGTAGATAGTCGTATGCAAAATTTTATTACAATGTTAAGTGCATTAAGTCATCCACCAAAAAAAATATTGTTAATAAGCACTACAGGTGTTTATGGAAATTGTAATGGTGAGTGGATAGATGAGCAACGCCAGGAAAATCCACAGGTAGATCGTGCACGAAGGAGACTGAGTGCAGAGACTCAGCTTAAAAAATATTGTGCCGCTTCTCAGGTGCCTCTCATTATTTTTCGGGTGCCGGGCATTTATGCGGCGGATAAGCTGCCGCTTAAAAGAATTAACTCCGGCGAACCAATCGTGAATGCCCAGGATTCTGGATTTACCAATCGCATACATGCGCAGGATCTGGCCCGATTTTGTGTTGAAGCTTTACTCGAAAATGTAATGGACGAAAACAGTCGTTCACAGGTTTTTAATTGCTGCGACGGTCAGCCGTCAACGATGAATGATTATTTTATGAAAGTGGCGGATGCCATGAACTTGCCGCGTCCGCAAGAAATAAGTTTGCAGCAGGCGCAACAGCAATTGTCTGCTGGAATGTTATCCTATCTGGCGGAGTCCAAGCGAATTTCAAATAAAAAGTTATTACGTTACTTTAAAACAGAATTTAAATATCCGAACTTGACCGCGGGTTTAAAATCTCTCGATCAGAATGCACCTAGTTAAAAGCCTGCCTGCGTTCACGCGGCACATGGTTGCGTAAAAAATCCATCTGGTCAGTTAGTATTTTGCGATTTGCCAGAATCATCGCTTCTGCTTTATTCGGTGCATAGGGTAAAGCTAGCAGTGGCATTTTTGCCTGGCTCGGTGTGCAACAGGCTTTTTTTACATTACAGGATTTGCAGGCGGTCACCACATTTTTCCAGACGTCTTTGCCCCCCTGAGCTTTAGGCTTAACATGATCCCGAGTTAGCAGGGATAATTTGAAATGATTACCACAATATAAACAGGTGTGCCGGTCTCGCTCAAACAGGGCACGGTTCGTTAACAGGGGTGTAATGTCATGGTTATGTTTTGGTTTGGCACCGCGAACGGCAATTATCGTGTTAAGGTCCAGATAGGATCTTAAGCCGGTTTGCTGACAGGTGCCGCCATGAAAACGCAGAGTGATATCACTGGCCGTCCAGGCAATCTGTTCACGCACATACAGGTTTACCGCTGTTTGCCAGTTAATCCAGGCAATTGGGCGTCCGCCATTGTCTAGTGTCAGAATTAAGGGTGTGGCCTCTGCTATTGACATAAAAATTCTCCCCGAGAATGTTTTTTATTTATGTACACACTATAAGTATAGTTTATCTGATCTTAATGTTTGTCACCTGTTTATTTTTGAGCGGTAGCGCATTGAATTCAATCGGTTTAGCATTGCGCGATCTGCGCTAGCTTACTTATGTGACAACTTTATAGCATGGTGTGTACTTGGTGCCGGGTAACTTCATTCTGCCCTGTTGCACAAATGATTCCAGTAATGCATCCAGTGGTTGCATGATTTTTTTCTCACCACGGATTTCAAACAAGCCATTTTCCTCAATGGCTTTGAGTCCGTCTTCTTTTACATTTCCCGCAACAATACCGGAGAATGCGCGGCGTAAATTGGCGGCAAGATGATGGGTGTGCATGTCGCTGTTTAATTCCAGCTTTGCCATATTTTCATGGGTCGGGACAAAGGGGTTTTGAAATTCATTATCCACTTCCAGAATCCAGTTGTAATAAAATGCATCACTGTTGGCGCGGCGAAAATCTTTTACAGCTTCCATTCCGTTTTTCATTTCACGGGCAACCAGTGCCGGGTCGTCAATAATAATTTTATAACGTTGCTGTGCTTCAAACCCGAGGGTGTTTTCGATGAAGTGATGAATTTGTTTAAAATATTCTTCCGCGCTTTTCGGACCGGTTAAAATTAACGGGAAGGGCAGCTCCTTGTTTTCCGGGTTTAATAGCACGCCTAAAATATACAAAATTTCTTCGGCAGTGCCTGCACCACCCGGAAACACAACAATGCCATGGCCGGTGCGTACAAAGCCTTCCAGGCGTTTTTCAATGTCCGGCATAATCACCAGTTCATTAACAATCGGATTGGGTGATTCGGCGGCAATAATACCTGGCTCGGTCATGCCGATGTAACGGCCATCATAAATACGCTGTTTATTGTGACCAATAGTTGCACCTTTCATGGGCCCTTTCATGGCGCCGGGACCGCAACCTGTGCAGATGTCCATCTCTCTTAAGCCCAGCTCATGGCCGACCTCTTTTGTATAGTCATATTCAACACGACTAATGGCGTGACCGCCCCAGCAAACTACCAGATTAGGGTCCTCATTGGGCTTTAAAATATTGGCATTACGTAAGATATGAAACACCGCATTGGTGATGCCGTTCTGGGATTTTAAATCAAATTTGGCGAGGTTTTCCAGTTCGTTACGGGCGTAAACAATATCTCGCAATACGGAAAATAAATGTTCCTGAATACCGGTAATCATTTTGCCATCGACAAAAGCGCGTTGCGGTGCATTTTCAACTTCCAGTTTAATGCCCCGTTCCTGTTGGATTACGCGAATATCGAAATCGGAATACTCCGCCAGCACCTTCTTGGTGTCGTCAACCACATTGCCCACATTTAATACCGCTAGTGAGCAGCGCCGGTAAATATCATAGCTGTTTGATTCGCTATCTTTTTTAAGTTGATTGACTTCTATTTGTGACAGCGTCGCCATTCGTCCACGGGGGGTTATGCGGGATATTTCGGTGTGCTTGCTCATAATTTGATCATCGCTTCAGGGGGATATTTACCCCAAAATATTCTATAAGTAAATATAGTGATAAGGTGTAACAACAGTAGCCTGGTTGTATGTCGGCCATATTATTATGGTTATGCCAAAAGTATAGTGTTAAATTAATGTTATTGGAAATAGATCGTTAAGGTAAGCGTAAATGAGCGATGAATTATTTGAAGTGGCTTTTTCTGGACAGATAAAAGACGGTGCAGATCTTCAGCAGGTAAAGGCTAAAGTTGGCGCCATGTTTAAGGCGGATGAAACCAAACTGGCGCATCTGTTTTCGGGTAAGCGCATGGTGATCAAAAAAAATATTGATCAGGCGATGGCGAACAAGTATAAAGCGGCACTGGATAAAGCAGGTGCCGTTTGTGAAATTAAATCTTTGAGTGAAGTTGTTGAGCCTAAGCCGGCGGAGCAAAAAGCACCGCAACAGAGCGTTGTTGAAACAAAACCACCAGAAACTAAAAAGCCGGAACCCGTGCACGCAGTATCGCCTTCGGTTAGCAGTGTTGCCGTGGGGGATATTCCCGGCGCTCCACAAACCGATCCGCTGGGTATTAATGCAAATGATATTAGCGACTTATCCGCAGGGATTGCTCCGGTGGGCAGTGACATGCAGGATGAGATTAAAGTGGTTGCAGAACCGCAACTGGATATTAGTGGTATGGATATGGCGCCTGCGGGAAGTGATTTAGGCGAAATGAAAAAAGACGATGATCCGCCACCGCCGAATACGGATGGCTTGTCTCTGCTTGATTGATTCTATTGGTTAAACCTGATCAATAGTATTAAAAAATACAGCACAGTCCATATGCTGCAATACATAAACTTTGCATTACAAAGTTAGTCGTTTGAATTCTAAAGCAGTGTTTTATATGAGTCTGTGCTAAAGCACACATAAGGTTTTTATTTAATGGTGGCTTATGCTGACTGTGAAAACCAGCGTAAACCTTCTGCGGAAGCCAGGGTGATATACCCCCGGGAAAGTTTAATGCAGTTCTGCCTTTCAAATTCCTTGAGTATGCGACTAATCACTTCGCGGGTTGTCCCCAGTTCAAAAGCCAGCTCCTGATGAGTGATTTTCAGGGTGGGGTCCTGATTTCTTTCAAACAGCCCACCCAACATACAGGCAAGGCGCATATTTAAATGGTTGAAGGCGGTGTCCTGAATCAGGTAAATCGTTTCGCATAGGCGTTCAGTTAAAGTGCAAATCACATAATCCCGAAACGTTTCAATTTTGTTCATCATCAGCTTGAAGCTTTCCGAGCTAATCACCAACGCCTTTACATCGGACTCCGTAGTGGCAATGGCATTAAAGGATTTATTTTTAAGCAGGCTGTTTAAACTGAGAATGCAAAGCTCACCGGCTTCAACCCGGTACAGGGTTATTTCCCGGCCATCTTCGGCGGTCTGATAAATACGCACCGTACCTTGCAGAATTAACATGAAGTTATTGCAACTGGTGGTGCCGCTAAATAAAGTTGTGTCGGGCTCGGCCTCTAATAAACGCGCATGCTCAATGACATCTAACCAGGCCGTATCCTTAATACCTGCGAGCTGCGGATAGGTGGTATTAAGTTGCTCAAATCGGCTTAAGCCTGATGTGTCTACCTGAGATTTACGGGACTTAAATGACTGCATGCTACCGCCTGAACCTGAAAAATCGTATTTGTGTATGATAAAAGTCTTTGCTTCTCTTGAATACTAGAGATAATCGCGATTGCTTGTATGTGCCAAAAGACACATTAAACTTAAATTGCCTATATACTTTAAGTATAGATTAGCACTGTAATAAATCATCAACCGGGTTTTCACAGGCGTTTTTTTAATAATAGACAATTCAAACGTTTATCTGGGGCAACAGGGTTGGCATTAAGGTTATGTGGCAAGGGGCTGCCTATGGGGATCATCTTCATGGGCTCATGGTAAATAATGAAAATTACGCTTCAAATGAATTTATTAAACAGTATACTGTCCATAAACTCATAGGTATTTTTATAAAGACATTTATGACACATCGCGCACCTCGACCCTTGTTTGTTACACGATACGCCAGGCTGGTTCTGGGTGTGTTTGTGCTGGCAGTGTTAAATATGTCCTTTCAAATGCCGGCCCATGCCTTCATGCAGCAACGTATGCAGCAATCACCAATGCAAATGCCAGACAAGGCTCAATTGGTAGAGCTTGGCGATGAGATGCAGCATTGCAAGTGTCCTCCGGCGATGTGTGAGACGGTAGCATCTTATTCCGATCAGGGTATCGAAGGCATCTCCCCGGTTAACTTTAGTCATCTACTGGCATTTCAGCCGGTTTATTTCAGTCTGGTTGCGGACGCGCATCATCAGCCCTCAACTATCGTACTCAACCATCACGAATGGCAGTATCGCCAGTTTTCACCCCCACCCTTAAGTCTCAATACCATACTTCATATTTAAACGCATTTTTCCTGTTTCAATTGTGTAATTCCTTTGGGCGCTGTCACGCCTGTTTATTAATTGTATTTAATTGCCGAGGAAAACGGTATGCGAGTTTTTATCAACATAATGCTGATGGGGCTGATGGTCAGCTCAGGCATTTTACGGGCCTCCCCACAACCAGAGTTACTTTATCTGCCGGAAAACGCACACATACAACCTGGCGACAGGGGGCTCAGCCTGACGCTAGCGGAACAGCTTGCGCTACAACGGGATACACTGAGCAAGAGCTTTCGGCAAAATGAGCAGGCCTATGTTGAGCAGGCCAGAGCCAGTGATACCTGGCAGGATCCGCGTATAAAGTTGGGTGTCCAGGCACTGCCGGTGGACAGCTTTGACCTTGAGCAGGAAAACATGACGCAACTGGTAGTGGGCTATCAGCAGATGCTGCCACGGGGCGACAGTAATAAGCATATCTCAGCATCAATGATGGCCCTGTCACGCACCCAGACCGCCCGCGCCCAGCAACGTGAACGACAGGTGTTAATGAAGGTACGCCAGGCCTGGCTGGATGTGGTGCTACAGAAAAAAACCCTCGATATTATTCAGGCGAACCGCAAACTATTTGATGAAATGCTAGATGTCTCCCAGTCATTTTATGCCTCCGGGCGACAACAACAACAGGATGTTGTGCAGGCGGAGTTAGAAATCTCACTGGTTGATGACCGGCTGCAACGGGCGCATTCAGAGCTGGCGGTTGCCAAGGCCCGGCTTGCCAAATGGGTAGGTGAGGAAAATATGATAAACGGGGTTGCGGTTGAACAGGTTAAGCTGCAATTACCGGGTTTGCTGGAAATAACCGAGTTGAAGCAGCGATTGCAGAGTAATCCGGAATTAATTGCCATGCAGCAACAGGTGGTACGCCAGAAAAGCCAGCTGGATCTGGCGGATGAGCAGTACAGCCCGCAATGGGGCTTTGATATTAGTTATGGCTTTCGTTCCGGTAACAATGGCAATAATCCGGCGAATGATGAACGTTCAGATTTTCTAACCGCCATGGTGACACTTGACCTGCCGATTTTTACCGCCAATAAACAGGACAGGCAGGTTTCTGCACAGAAGCAGCGTTTGCAGGCCACCCGCTATCGGCAACTGGATGTAAACCGTGAACTGTTAAAACGTTTAAATGCGGTGGTGAGTCGTTTGCAAAAACTCAAAGACCGACATCTGTTATATAAAACCCGCGTGCTCCCCCAGGCAAAACAGAATGCGCAAGTTTCCTTTAGCGGCTATCAAAGTGGCGTGGTGTCATTCTTTACATTAACCCGCGCCCGGGTAACCCAGCTCAATACACGTTTGGCCGATTTGCAAATCGATGTGGCCTACAACAAGGCCTTTGCAGAATTACAATATTTGATTGGAGAAAACTCATGATCTTAAGCGACAAAATAAACGCAACTGTCGCCATCGTCATTGCCCTGGTTATTGCAGTGGGAATTGGCTGGTACGTCGGTCGATCATCTTTGCCTATGCAGATGACGTCAGAAACCGCAGTAGAGCATAGCATTAAGCATTTAGATTCTAAGTATCAGTGCCCGATGCATCCGAATATTGTAAAGGATAAAGAAGGCAGCTGCCCGATTTGTGGCATGGCTTTAATTCCCGTCGAGCAGGACAAACCCGCGACTAAAAAAGAAAAGAAAATATTGTACTGGGTAGCGCCCATGGACCCGAATTACCGCCGCGACAAGCCGGGTAAATCGCCGATGGGTATGGATCTGGAGCCTGTGTATAGCGAGGGTGATGAGGGTGAAAGCCTGGATGAAAAGGGTCCGGTGGTTAAAATTTCCGCCGCGGTTGAAAATAATCTGGGGGTGCGCACTGCCAGGGTTGAGTCGGGAAAACTGTGGCGCAAAATAGACACGGTGGGTTATGTGGATCTGGATGAATCCAAAGTCAGTCATATTCACTTAAGGGTCGATGGCTGGATAGAAAAACTCGCGATTGACAGTGCGGGTGACCGGGTGAAAAAAGGTCAGCGTTTATTTGATTTGTATTCACCAAAATTAGTCAATGCCATGGAAGAGTATTTACAGGCACTACGTTCAAATAACCAGCGACTCATTACAGCATCCCGTGAAAAACTCACGTCGCTTGGAGTGAGTAAAAAGCAGATAGATCAGCTGAAAAAAACCCGTAAAGTTTCCCAGACGATTAGTGTTTATGCGCCCCAGGATGGCATTGTTTCTATGCTGATGGTTCGAGAAGGTATGTATGTGCAACCCAAAAGTGAAGTGATGTCCCTTGCGGATTTATCCAGCGTATGGGTTATGGCGGAGGTGTTTGAAAGTCAGAGCGCCTGGGTGGAGATAGAGCAGCCCGCAGATGTTGAGTTGAGTTTTATTCCCGGACGTACCTGGGAGGGAAAGGTGGATTATATTTACCCCAGTCTGGATACTAAAAATCGCACATTAAAAGTGCGCTTACGTTTTGCTAATCCCGATGAAATATTAAAACCCAATATGTATGCCAATGTCGCAATTTACGGAGGGGCAAAAGAAAATGTATTGAGTGTCCCCCGCGAAGCATTGCTGCGCTCCGGTGGCACTGAGCGTTTAATTATTGCCAAAGGCAATGGCCGCTTTGCACAACGCAGGGTGGTTGCGGGAATGGAGTCCGGTGATTTTGTGGAAATAAAATCCGGTGTAAGTGCTGGTGAAAAAGTGGTGACCTCCTCGCAGTTTTTGATTGATTCGGAAGCCAGCCTGAAAGCCAGTCTGGCGCGTATGACTAATCCGGCTGCTGATGAAGATAAAAATATCCCAGAAGAAAAAATGGCCGATATGCTTACATCTGAAAAGACGATTGAGATAAAAGGTACCGGCGTGGTAACCCGCCTGATGATTGATCACGCAATGCTTACCATACGGCATGACCCCGTTGAGGCGCTCGGCTGGCCACAGATGACGATGGACTTTGCAACGCTGGAAGGTGTTCCGATAAAAAATCTGGCGGTGGGCGATGCGGTTGAATTTGAATTGATGGCTGTAAATGATAAATATTTAATCAGCGCCATTAAAAAATCCAGCCGCAAACAGGGAGAATAATCATGATTGCGCAGATTATTCAATGGTCAATTCAAAACCGCTTCATGGTGCTGGTGATGACATTTATTATCACAGGCTGGGGGATTTATTCGGTTAAAAATACCCCGCTGGATGCAATTCCGGATTTATCCGATGTGCAGGTTATTATTAAAACCCCCTATCCAGGGCAGGCGCCGCGCGTTGTTGAGGATCAGGTAACGTATCCATTAACCACTGCCATGCTCTCTGTACCCAAAGCCGTCAACGTGCGGGGTTACTCTTTTTTTGGTGACTCATATGTTTATGTAATTTTTGAAGACGGCACCGACCCCTATTGGGCTCGTTCACGTGTACTGGAATATTTAAGCCAGGTGACGAGTAAATTGCCCTCCAGTGCAAAACCTACACTTGGTCCAGATGCGACCGGTGTTGGCTGGATTTATGAATATGCGCTGGTTGACCGAACCGGTAAAAATGATCTGGCACAGTTACGTTCATTACAGGACTGGTTCTTAAAATACGAACTGCAAACCGTTTCTGGTGTGTCAGAAGTGGTAACCCTGGGCGGTATGGTGAAACAATATCAGGTGGTGTTAGATCCGAATCGATTACGCGCCTATAACCTGCCGATTGCAAAAATAAAGTCAGCCATTAAACGCGCCAATCAGGAAACCGGTGGCTCGGTCATTGAAATGGGTGAAGCTGAATATATGGTGCGCGCAACCGGTTATATCGATAGTCTGCAGGACCTGCGAAATATTCCACTGGGGGTTAATAAAAACGGCTCGCCTATTTTATTAAAAGATATTGCACAGGTTCGACTTGGACCGCAAATGCGCCGCGGTATTGCCGAGCTGAATGGCGAAGGTGAAGTGGTGGGTGGCATTGCCGTTATGCGCTTTGGTGAAAATGCACTAAAAACCATTGCGGGTGTAAAAGCCAAACTCGAAAAATTAAAACCCGGTTTGCCCGAAGGAGTAGAAATAGTTGAGGTGTATAACCGTTCGCAATTAATTAATCGAGCCGTTGATACACTGAGTACAAAACTGGTAGAAGAATTTATTGTGGTCGCATTAGTGTGTATCGCATTCCTGTTTCATTTGCGCTCGGCTTTAGTGGCCATTATTTCGTTGCCCATCGGTATTTTAGGGGCTTTTATAATTATGCACAGTCAGGGAATGAATGCCAACATCATGTCACTGGGAGGGATTGCTATTGCGGTCGGTGCAATGGTCGATGCGGCCATTGTGATGATAGAAAACATGCACAAGCATATTGAAAAGGAAGGGCTCACGGATGAAAACCGCTGGCAACTGGTTTCGAAGGCGGCAACAGAAGTTGGGCCGCCGTTATTCTTTTCATTAATTATTATTACCCTGAGTTTTATGCCGGTTTTTACACTAGAGGCACAGGAAGGAAAATTGTTTGCGCCACTGGCGTATACCAAAACATTTGCAATGGCGGTTTCTGCGGGATTAGCCATTACTTTAGTGCCGGTGTTAATGGGGTACTTTATTCGTGGCCATATCATGCCAGAAGAAAAAAATCCCATTAACCGTGTGTTAATGAAAATCTATAAACCGTTTATCGATATGGTGTTGCACTCACCAAAAAAAGTCGTAGCGGTTTCACTGGTGTTAATGATTGTAGGCATTTGGCCGGTGACTCAACTGGGTTCGGAATTCATGCCGGATTTAGATGAAGGGGATTTAATGTATATGCCCACCACTTTCCCAGGAATTTCCATCGGTAAAGCCCAGGAACTTTTGCAGCAAACGGATAAGTTAATTAAGTCTGTACCGGAAGTGAAATCTGTTTTTGGTAAAATTGGTCGTGCGGAAACCGCAACTGATCCGGCGCCGTTAACCATGATTGAAACCACAGTGCAGTTAAAGCCAAAGTCAGAGTGGCGAGAAGGCATGACAACCGAAAAACTAAAAAAGGAATTAACCGATTTAATTAAGTTTCCTGGATTAACCAATGCCTGGGTTATGCCGATTAAAACCCGCATCGATATGTTGGCCACGGGCATTAAAACCCCGGTGGGAATAAAAGTGGCCGGTGCAGATTTAAACGTCATTGAGAGCATCGGTAAAGAAATCGAGAAAGCGGTACTCACGGTGCCGGGAACTGCCTCCGCCTATTCGGAGCGGGTTGCCGGAGGACGGTATGTAACAGTGGATGTCGATCGTTTGGCCTCTGCACGTTTTGGTTTAAACATTGCCGATGTACACGATGTGGTGAGTACCGCATTGGGAGGGATGCAAGTATCGCAATCAGTAGAGGGGCTGGAGCGCTACCCGATTAATGTGCGCTATCCCCGGGACATACGTGACTCGGTAGATAAGTTACGATACCTGCCGGTGGTGACCCCATCCGGCGCACGAATATCGCTGGGGGAAGTAGCCAGTATCAATATTGAAGATGGGCCGGCCGTAATTAAAAGTGAAAACGCGCGACCGAATGGCTGGACCTTTGTCGATATCGAAGATCGGGATCTAGGTTCTTATGTAGCAGAGGCGCAACAGGTCGTGGCTGCACAGGTGAAATTACCACCGGGTTATTCCATTGCCTGGTCTGGGCAATACGAATATATGGTGCGGGCAAAAGCGCGTTTATCTGCGGTGGTACCAGTGACCTTGGGCATTATCGTTTTATTACTGTACTTAAATTTTCGTAACTTTGCAGAAGTCGCCCTGATTATGGGAACGCTACCCATGGCTTTAATTGGCGGAATCTGGTTGTTATATTTACTGGATTACAATATGTCAGTCGCGGTGGGTGTTGGGTTTATTGCACTCGCCGGTGTGTCCGTTGAGATAGGGGTGATTATGTTGGTGTATCTAAACCAGGCTCTGCAAAAATATATTGATAAGGCGCGCCAGCAAAAACGTAGCGTGAGCGTCGATGAGTTGCGCATGGCGGTTGAGGAAGGTGCCTTACTACGTGTGCGTCCGATTATGATGACAGTGGCTACGATTATTGCGGGCTTATTGCCTATAATGTTAGGCAGTGGTACGGGCTCGGAAGTGATGCGGCGTATAGCAGCACCGATGGTTGGCGGTATGGTGAGCGCAACAATATTAACGCTGGTTGTACTGCCGTCGATTTTCTTTATGATGAAGTATAAAACAATTTTAAATGAGAAAATGAATTGAAATATAAAAAAAGGTGAATTATGTCAGAACAATATTATTTTAAAGTGAACGGAATGAAGTGTGGTGAATGCGTACTCAATGTAGAGAGTGCAATAAAAAAATTACCCGGAATAGAATCCGTAGAAGTGGATCTGGAAACGGCAATGGCTGTTGTAAAAGGTGTACCAAGCGCACAATCGGTTGGCTCTGCAATTGATGCGGCGGGCTATAATGCCATACTCATTCCCGAGTAAATGGCGCAATGAAAATATACATTAAAAATATGGTGTGTGATCGCTGTATATTGGTTATTAAAACTGTAATGCAGGATCTCCAGTTACAACCCACTTCCATTGTTATGGGGGAAGTGGAGTTTGTCGATGATGTTTTAAATGATGAAGTTATAAAAAAAATACAACAGGCGATAGAGCCCTTGGGGTTTGAGTTACTAAGTGATAAAAAGCAGGCGCTAGTAGAACAAATTAAAACCACATTAATAAAGCTGGTTCACGGGGTAGATGAGTTAGAGCAGATAAAGTTATCAGATTACATTGCCACGGAAATTGAGCAGGACTACTACACTTTAAGTCATCTGTTTTCATCTGCTGAAGGCATAACCGTTGAAAAATATTTTATACATCTGAAAGTTGAACGTATAAAAGAATTGCTAGCTTACCGGGAATTAAGTCTTACCGAAATTTCATTTCAGTTGGGTTATAGCAGTCTGGCGCACTTGAGTGCGCAGTTCAAACAAGTTACCGGTGTGACACCCAGTGTATATAAAAAAAACAAAAACAATGAGCAAAGACGGGCCCTGGATAAAATAAAATAAATCAGATTTTATTCAGTTGTGCCACCAGGTTGCCACTGGTTCTGCGCAATCGTTGGCTCAACATCTGCGTGATAATCCATAACAGCCTGAAAGCCAGTTTTGGACTTGTGTCGAGCAAATTCAGAAGGCTGTCCCTCGATAAAAGTAACATTTCAACATCCATGGCCGCTACAGCTTGCGCCGATCTGGGTTCACCATCCACCAGTGACATTTCACCAAAACTTTGTGATGGCATAATAGATGCAATCACGTTTATCTTTGAGCCAGATTCTTTTTTAATAATATCTATTTTGCCTTTAATTACGATCGCCATGGTCGTGTCTTCAGAGCCTTCGTCAAAGATGACGGTACCTTGTGATGCGGTGTAAAAATTCATATATCTGCTGATCGTACAAATTTCATCCCATGAGAAATCAGCCGCCCATCGGGTGAGTTCCAGACTGTTTGCCAGCTCTTCCTCAGAACATTGAATCTTTTGTAATGTCACAGTTAAATCCTCACAATTAATCTTTAAAGGCTGTTGTTTTGACGGTAAGAGTGTAACCTGAAGTCAGGTGGTTATTAATTGAGCCAGGTCTCTATTTTAAGAATAATTCGAATATCAAGTGTAGCTCACTTTTGCTGCATAAAATGATGGGTTTGCGTATTGATAGCAGATTAAAATTAACAGATAAAAGATGTTAGCCTGATGTAGTTATCTATTGAAAACTATCGTATATTGGTGAGCTTCAAAAAACATCATAAAAAACACTAAATGCGGGCAAGTTCGGAAATTAATACCTGTCATAAAAAATCGGAACGAGAAACTTAATGAGCAAAGAATCTATTGTTGTAAAAGGTGCGCGCCAGAACAATCTCAAAAACCTGGATATTACACTGCCAACCAACGAGCTGATAGTAGTGACCGGTGTAAGTGGCTCCGGTAAGTCAACCCTTGCATTTGATACGATTTACGCAGAAGGACAGCGGCGTTATGTGGAAACATTTTCCGCGTATGCTCGGCAGTTCCTTGATCGCATGGATAAACCGGCGGTTGAGAGTATACAGGGTATTCCGCCGGCCATTGCCATTGACCAGACAAACCAGGTGCGTACATCTCGCTCAACTGTCGGTACCATGACCGAGTTAAATGATTACCTGAAATTATTGTTTGCAAGAATGGCGCAACTTTACTGTACAGATTGTGGTCGTGAAGTGGTGAGTGATTCTGCGCAAAGTATTGTTGAAACGATTTTTAAACAATTGAAGACAGGTCAGCGGGTGATGGTTTGCCTGCCAATAAAAATACCGCATAATTTTTCTGTTGATGAAATTATCAGTTTGCTCAACCAGCAGGGTTATACGCGCATTAATTCGCGTACTAAAGATCAGGTTGAGGTTATACAGGATCGACTTAAAGTAATTAATGAAAATAAAGATCGATTAACCGAAGCCGTAGAAGCAGCACTAAAACATGCCAGTGGTCGAGTTGTTATTTATTCACTGGATGAGCACAAACAGGCTACGCAAAATTTTCGTTTTTCTACCCACCATCACTGCCCTGATTGTGATATTGAATATACGCACGCCAGTCCGAGTCTGTTTTCATTTAATTCGCCGATTGGTGCCTGTGAAAGTTGCCGAGGCTTTGGGCGAATTATTGGTGTGGATTATGGGTTGGTTATTCCCGATGAAACGAAATCATTAAAAGAGGGTGCGATAAAACCCATTCAAACACCCAGTTATATTGAAGTGCAGGACGAGTTAATTGCCTATGCGAAAAAAAATAAAATTCCGATTGATAAGCCCTGGAACAAACTCACTAAAAAACAACAACGTTGGGTCATCGAGGGTGAGGGTGACTGGGACGAGGGTGTGTGGTTTGGTATTCAACGATTTTTTAAATGGCTGGAAAGTAAATCATATAAAATGCATATTCGAGTGTTGCTTTCCAAGTATCGCTCATATACTCCCTGTAATGTCTGCGACGGAGCTCGCTTAAAACCCCAGGCTCTATGGTGGCGGGTGGGAAGCCTTAAACTTTCTAATAAAATTATAGATAGTAATAAACGTTATACGCCAAAAGGATTAAGTTTAAGTCGTAAAGATATAGAACAGTTGCCAGGCTTAACCGTGCATGATGTATTGCGTTTACCATTGAATCAGTGCGCTGATTTTTTTCAGCAGATTACACTGCCCAAAAATTTTGATGAGGCGGGAAAATTATTACTCAATGAAATACGCTCACGTTTAAATTATTTGCTGGAAGTGGGATTAGGATATTTATCACTGGATCGACAGTCGCGGACATTGAGTGGTGGGGAAGTGCAGCGTATAAATTTAACCACAGCGCTGGGAACATCTTTGGTAAATACCTTATTTGTTTTAGACGAGCCGAGTATTGGGCTGCACCCTAGAGATATAAATCGACTGGTAAAAGTTTTACATCGTTTACGAGATGCGGGTAATTCGCTTTTGGTTGTAGAGCATGATCCGCAGGTGATTCTGGCGGCTGACCGTATTGTGGATATCGGGCCGGGTCCGGGAAAGCTGGGGGGTGACATCTGTTTTTATGGTACTGCCAGGCAATTGCTGCGACATAAAAAATCATTAACGGCTGATTATTTAACCGGTCAAAAAAAGGTTGAGTATTCATCGGCAGGCAATATTGAGAAAAGACATTTAAAAAATAAAGAACTGAAAATATTGGGGGCATCGGAACATAACCTGAAATCCATTGATGTCAGTATTCCATTACATCAACTGGTTTGCATTACCGGTGTGAGTGGCTCGGGTAAGTCTACATTAATGCGTGATGTACTGTATCCATGGTTATGCAAATACAAGGGTAAACCGGTTGAAACCCCGGGTGTGTGTAAAAAAATAACGGGACATCAACACATCGATGATGTGGTGCTGGTTGATCAAAGTCCAATCGGTAAAACCACCCGATCTATTCCTGCAACATATGTGGGGGCGTTTGATGCTATTCGTAAATTGTTTGTTGCACAGCCATTATCCAGAGAACGTAGCTATACACCGGGCACCTTTAGTTTTAACTCCGGCAATGGTCGCTGTCCAACCTGTTCGGGTAATGGTTTTGAAATGATAGAAATGCAGTTTTTAAGTGATGTGTATATTCGTTGCCCGGACTGTGATGGCAAACGTTATCGCGATGAAATACTGCAGGTGAAATTATTAGGCAATGTGGCAGCGCATAAAAAACCGCAAGGTAAAAAAACGAATCAGAAACAACCTATTCAGGAAAAATCTATTCATGCTAAATCCATCGCAGATATTTTAGAAATGACGGTGGCGGAAGCCCTACTGTTTTTTGAAAATGAAATGGATGTGGTGAAAACTTTACAGCCTCTGGTAGATGTGGGGTTGCATTATGTACAGTTAGGGCAGGCGGTGCCGACATTGAGTGGCGGAGAAGCGCAGCGTTTAAAACTGGCCGGTCACCTTGCAAAGCAACTGCTTGCGGAACGAAAAAAAGCGGTTAAAAATAAAGGCACTTTATTTTTGTTTGATGAACCCACAACCGGACTGCACTTTGATGACATTGCGACCCTTATGAAAGCATTTCGTCAGCTGACTGGTGCGGGGCACTCCCTGCTAATAATAGAGCATAACCTGGATGTGATTCGTAATGCTGACTGGTTAATTGATATTGGCCCACAGGGGGGTGAAAACGGGGGTGAGTTAATAGCTCAAGGTACGCCACAGCAGGTGATGTCTACAAGTCGATTGGGAAAAACGAAGTCTCTCACAGCGGTAGCATTACTTGAATATGAAAAGTCATTAGAGTTATCAAAACAATCCGTCACGAGCTTACAGAATAAGCTGGCGGTAAAAAAACCTGTTGTGAGTAAGAGTCAGAGCATTGAAATACACCATGCCCGTGAACACAATTTAAAAAATGTAGATCTTTCGATTCCGCGCAACAAATTCACGGTTATTTCCGGTGTCAGTGGCAGCGGCAAAAGTACCGTCGCGTTTGATATTGTTTTCGGCGAAGGCCAACGTCGCTATCTCGAATCCTTAAATGCCTATGCACGACAGTTAGTGCAGCCCGCAACCCGCCCCGATGTGGATGCTATTCACGGAATTCCGCCCACCGTGGCAATTGAACAGCGCACCAGTCGAGGTGGCAGAAAAAGTACTGTAGCAACATTGACAGAAATCTATCATTTTCTGCGCCTGCTTTATGTGAAGCTTGGAACGCAATATTGTCCCGAGTGTCAGGTAGCCATTGAGCCGCAATCTCTGGAGGCGATTTTAGCAGCAGTACAAAAAAAATATGCGAATACGCAAGTGATGTTGCTGGCGCCTTTGGTTGTTGCACGAAAAGGTATTTATAATGAGCTGGCAAAGTGGGCAGCTAAAAAATCCTGTACGCAGTTACGTGTGGATGGTAAATATGTTACAACCGATCCCTGGCCAAAGCTGGCACGTTATAAAGAGCATAATATTGAAATGCCTTTGGGAAAAATACGGGTTTCGGCAAATAAAGATAAGGAATTAAAAGCCGGCCTGCAACAGGCGCTCGATATGGGTAATGGGGTGGTTATTGTTGAGCCACAAAAAACCAAATCCAATAGTAAAAAAGCTGAATCCCTGTTTTCAACCGAACGTGCTTGCCCTTCCTGTGGAAAAGGTTTTGATGAACTGGACCCACGATTGTTTTCCTATAATTCAAAACACGGCTGGTGCGAATCCTGTTTTGGTACCGGTGAAGTGATTAAAGATTTTGACGAGGAACAGAGCGGGGAAGAAAGCGAGTGGATGGACAGTGGTGAGTCAGAAAATGATTCAACAAGTTGTCATGCTTGCGAGGGACAGCGCTTAAACGAAACGGCACTGGCGGTGCGCTTTCGTAATCATTCAATTGCGCAACTTACTGCAATGGCGGTAGATGATGCGCAGAAGTGGTTTGAGAAATTAAAATTAAAATCCCATGAGCAGGCCATTGCCCAGGATTTATTAGTCGAAATGCGGGGTCGCTTAACTTTTTTACAACGTGTGGGGCTAAATTATTTATCTCTTGATCGATCTGCGCCCACGCTGAGTGGTGGTGAGGCGCAACGTATTCGTCTGGCATCGCAGCTAGGTTCAAATCTACAGGGAGTGTGTTACATACTGGATGAACCAACAATCGGATTGCACACCCGTGATAACCACCGGCTAATTGAAACCCTGCGTGAGATACAAAAGCAGGGTAATACCGTGCTGGTGGTTGAGCATGATGAAGATACGATTCGTGAAGCGGATCATGTGATTGATATGGGGCCGGGCGCTGGGGTTGAAGGTGGTGAAGCCGTTGCGGCGGGTACATTAAAACAGCTGATAAAAAATAAGGAATCCTTAACCGGACGGTTTATGGCAAAACCCTTACGCCACCCAATGCAAGGCTTGCGCGATGTGGAAAAACGTAAACAGTGGCCAGTAGATACGCTGAAAATTATTGGTGCATACAAAAATAACCTGACAAACATTGATGTCAGTCTACCGCTTCGAAAACTGTTGTGCGTGTCCGGCGTGAGTGGTAGTGGTAAGAGTACGTTGATACGTTCGGTGTTACACGGAAATTTAAAAACACGCATCAATAATCAGCGATCTAAAGCGGGGCGTGCAAAAAAAATATCCTGGCAGGGTTGTCAGTCAATTGAAGGCTGGAAAAACATTCAGCGAATTTTAGAAGTCGATCAAACGCCGATTGGGAAAACCCCTCGATCCTGTCCAGCAACTTATATTGGTATATGGGACACCATTCGAAAATTATTTGCAGATACGGTAGACGCGCGATTAAAAGGTTACAAGCCCGGACGTTTTTCATTTAATGCCGGTGATGGGCGGTGTGAGGCCTGTGGTGGGCATGGCATGCGTAAGGTGGAAATGAATTTTTTACCGGATGTCAGGGTTGAGTGTGAAGTCTGCCACGGTCTGCGTTTTAACGATGAAACCTTATCGGTGAAATTTAAAGATAAAAATATTGGTGAAGTGCTGGCGATGAATGTAAAAACAGCAACCGAATATTTTTCTGCAATTCCCTCTGTTCACCATGCGTTGCAATTGTTGCAGGATGTAGGTCTGGGTTATTTAACTCTGGGACAGCAAAGTCCAACACTAAGTGGCGGCGAAGCCCAGCGCATTAAGCTGGTTGCAGAACTGGCCAAGGCCAATACAAAAACCCAGCAACATAATCTTTATGTGTTGGATGAACCCACGGTTGGTTTGCATATGGCGGATGTGGAAAAATTATTAAGCGTACTACACCGCCTGGTGGATGCGGGGCATTCAGTGATTGTGATTGAGCATAACCTGGATGTTATTGCAGAGGCTGACTGGGTGATTGACGTCGGTCCAGAGGGTGGAAAGCTCGGTGGTAAAATTGTAGCCCAGGGAAAACCGCAAACAATTTGTAAACGTAAAAAATCACATACTGGTAAGTATTTGAGTGAGCTGATTGGTTAGTTTGCTTAATAAAAAACTTAAAAAAATATTTCCGCTAATGACAGCTCCTGCGCATCCATGCGCCCACTGAATTAGTGCATCCATGCACGTCAACGCAAAAAACGAAATAATATCGAGGCTTTAATTATTGATTGATGTGGCAACTAACTGTTTGGTTTTTGCGGAGTAAAATTTATTTAATGTCATTCCCGCATGCTTCCGGCGGGAATCCAGTGACTTATCCTGTGATGAATGTGGTTCGCTATGCATTCGGCAAAATAGATAAGTGTTGTATGCGGTGATCCGAAGGTACACAAAAAATAAATTAGCATTTTATTACGTTCATTAGCGGATCAATGTTTTTTCTTTTCCAAATTTCGACGGTACCATGATAGACAGGCGAATAGTTGTGTATTTAAATTTGTTGAGTCATTGTATTAAAATGGAATGAAATTTAAATATACGTACTCTATTAAAATTATAATTTTAGATGTTAATGTTTTATGTGCATTTTGAAAGAGACAACTGCTAAAAAGTTTTAGGGGATGTTTTAATGAGTGTGGATGTTAGTGGGTGTTTTAATTGCGCCGGGGCAGATCTGTGCTCTGTCCAGGGGTTAAGGAAAGTATACTCATAGATATTGCGGAGGGGTTAAAATAATGTCTGAATCTTTTTTATAAACTCTGGATCATCCCAGGCAATTGCGGCATTCACGCCATAAACGATGTTCCCATGGGTATCAATAATAAACGTAGATGGATAGGTAACAACATTCCATTTTTTTGCAAACTGACCATCATTATCAAGCAGTACTGGATAATCGACGTCGACCTTCTTTAAAAAATTTAAAATAGTCTGCTTATCTTCAGCATAGTTTACCGAAATAAGGTCGAAGGGTTTGCCCTGCATCTTTTCATTTAATCGGTTTAAAGAAGGAATTTCCTCCACACAGGGCGGGCACCAGGTGGCCCAGAAATTAATCACTGTCACCTTGCCAGTAAAATCGTCTTTTATATAAGGTCTGTCATGAGCATCAAACAGTTTAATTGACAGCGGCTGGTTTGTGCCCTTGTATTTTTTTAAATAAATATCAATGCCACTATTATTGGACTGGTTGTGGGCCAGATTCTGGGGCAGGGGGTGTGGCTTAACCGGTACGTTGTGTTTGCTTAAAACGCTTAACATTTTTTTAATGTTTGGTGCTAAAGCACGGCGTTGTTTTTTTATGGCATCTACGGGATGCTCACTGTAAAAAAGGCTCATAATCTGCGGTACCATTTTTACATAAACCGGATTATCGTGCTGCTGAAGTTTTTCCAGTACGGTTTTAAACTGATTGCTATTACGACTGTTTGAAGTTTGATAAATCATTAGGGGTATGTTTGTTGCGTCCATAATCGGCATGTATTCCGGATCAAGCCCTAGTGGCGGAATGGATGCATAGCTGGCAGGTGTAAATAACAGGGCGCCGATAAGGTAAGCGGAAGCATGCTTTCGATTTTGCCACTGGTGTGCACCGATGAGTGCATTAATGGCAGCATAGGAATCCCCTGTCACAATAATCTTTTTGCCGGTTGTCCTGTGTGCGTATTCAATGAGATCTGCAGTGTACTTACCATTTAGTTTTCGAATAGAGCCTGAGCCCCGTGGCATAAAAAGAGATTCAACGATGTCCGCCTGCCAAACTTCAATATTCTGTCCGGTTAACAGTTCGGCCATATTCCGGTGACCGGGGCGAAACCCATATTCCGGGGCTAACCATAGCATTAAATGCTTGCTGGATTTTTCATTCAGGGGTTTAAAAACCTCAACTGCTATGTCGATATCATCTGCAACGGAAACAGAAATTTCTTTTTGAGCGTAGGCTGTCCCGCTGTAGCAAATAAATCCATACAATAAGTAGATGAAATAGTGGCGGCTGATGAATGGCATAATGGAAAGCCCAGTTTGAATTTGAGTTAGAACCGGATGTAATCGCTTATTCTATAAAATAAAACCGAAATTATATAATAATAAAATAATACATCAGGCGTATCATTATACATAGTATATAAAAATATTGGAGGCAAAATGTCGAAGCAGCGTTATCGCTTATCTATTTCCGGAATGTCCTGTGCGGGCTGTGTTTCGTCGGTGGAGAATGCCCTGAATCGTGTGCAGGGTGTGCAAACCGCAGTGGTTAATTTTGCGGAGCACACCGCCAGTGTATCAGGGGATGTCAGTTCAGATGCTCTAATAAAGGCCGTAAAAGAGGCGGGCTATGATGCGGCTGAGCTCGCCGCCCCAGATGCACAGCAGCTGGAAGAAAAAGAACAGCAGGATTTATTGTATTACCATCAGTCATTAAAAAAGTCGTTGTTTGCCGCACTGGTTGGATTTCCCTTATTTATTGCCGGGCTACTGGGTTATTTGCCGGCAATAGAATCGTTCGCGGATAAGAGCTTCTGGTTAGTCACAGGTTTATTAACACTGGGGGTTATGCTGTATTCCGGCAGGCATTTTTATGTGGGGGCGTGGCATTCATTCAAAGTTCATAATGCAAATATGGATACCCTGATTGCGCTGGGTACAGGTGCAGCCTGGATTTTTTCCATGTGTGTATTGCTATTATCGAACTGGCTACCTGAAAATGCTCAGCATGTATACTTTGAAGCCACCGCGATTATTATTGCTTTGATTAATTTAGGTTCAGCGCTGGAAAGTAAGGCACGGGGTAAAACGTCACAGGCGATTAAGCGTTTAATTGGATTGCAAGCTAAAACCGCACGGGTTATTCGTGAGGGCAAGGAAATAGATATTCCTATTGAAGATGTGGGTCTGGAGGAAACCTTGCGTGTGCGCCCTGGTGAAAAAATTCCAGTGGATGGCAAAATAATTGAAGGTAAATCGACTATAGATGAATCGATGCTAACCGGTGAGCCCATGCCGGTAGAAAAAATCATCGGCAGTGAGGTGGCCTCCGGAACAATGAATAAAAGCGGTTCATTTTTATTTGTATCAACCCGCATTGGAAAAGATACCGCACTGGCACAAATTATTAGTATGGTTCGCCAGGCACAGGCGAGTAAACCCGCCATTGGAAAACTGGTTGATAAAGTCGCCTCGGTATTTGTGCCGGTGGTATTAATTATTTCGGTTATCACATTTCTAGTATGGTTAAATTTTGGCCCGTCACCGAGCGTTACTTATGCGTTAGTTGCCACGATGAGTGTTTTAATTATTGCCTGCCCCTGCGCCCTGGGTTTGGCTACACCCATTTCAATTATGATGGGTGTGGGCAAGGCAGCGGAGTCTGGTGTTTTAATTCGCAATGGTGACGCACTGCAACAGGCAGGTAAATTAAATGTTGTTGTGCTGGATAAAACCGGTACGGTAACCCAGGGGCGACCTGCAGTCACAAATATTATGTCATTACCCCATGGCTCCGATGATGAGTGCTTGAGGCTCGCGGCTAGTGTGGAAACTTCATCTGAGCACCCTTTGGCTGAAGCAGTCATAAATGAAGCAAAAGCGCGTGGCTTATCGCTAGTTGAAGTCAGCGCGTTTTCCTCACATGCCGGGCTGGGTGTTACGGCATTGGTCGATGGTAAAGAGATCATGTTGGGTAACAAAAAATTAATGCAACAGCAAAATATCAATGTGGATGAATTGCAGGATGAAATAAATGCCCGTTCAGCAGAAGCGAAAACACCGGTGTATCTTGCGGTAAACGCTAAAGCATACGGAGTGATTACAATTGCAGATCCCGTAAAACAGGACTCAAAACAGGCCATTTCACAACTAAAACACCTGGGGCTAAAAATAGTTTTGCTGACCGGTGATAATAAAATGACCGCCGAAGCGGTTGCGCATTCTGTGGGTATAGATGATGTTATCGCAAATGTAATGCCAGATGAAAAAGCAGACACAATTAAACAACTACAACAACAGGGGGCCATCGTGGGTATGGTCGGTGATGGTATAAACGATGCGCCTGCTCTGGCGATCGCCGATGTCGGTTTTGCCATTGGTACTGGCACCGATGTGGCAATAGAAAGTGCAGATATTACGTTAATGCGCGGTTCACTTTATGGTGCAGTCGATGCAATATTAATTTCGCGGGCGACACTAAAAAATATAAAACAGAATTTGTTCGGTGCTTTTATTTATAACTCGCTGGGTATTCCCGTTGCAGCAGGTATTTTATATCCTTTGATTGGCCTGTTATTAAGCCCGATGATTGCAGGTGCAGCGATGGCTATGTCATCAGTTACGGTGGTAACAAATGCCAATCGTTTACGTTACGCTAAAACGAGCGCCCTGGAGGCGTCATCGGGAGAAAGATAATGATGTGGTTAGTTAACTTGCTGGGAGTGATCTTAATATTTTTGATTGTCTGGTGGTTCTGGTTGTCAAAAAATTATAGTGATTAGTTATAATGCATATTGCAGTAAATATATGCATTTTTCGATAAGGTTCTCAGTGTTCATGGCAGGGCATGAGAATCTTGATGTAGTGCACATTGTATCTGTGTGAATATGTGATATCCCATACATAATTCGAGCGTAATTTGAGGTTATAGTAAGCCCGTTTATAAATAGGGGGAACTCTCATGAACGGCTCGTATTCATTTTTTCAGGGTTTATCTGATGCTGAAACGAATGAAATAAAATCACACTCACTGATAAAAAAATATAAGAAAGATGAACTCATTTTCGCCGAAGGGGATAGTGTTGATTATTTTTATATAATTGATTCTGGCAGTGTCTCAATTTATGTGGATAAGTGCGGCATGGATGAGCCAATATGCACTCTGAGAAGAAATGATTATTTTGGGGAAATGGCAATCTTCAATAATGATCGGCGTACCGCATCAGCAAAGGCCTGTGAAGATACGGTTTTGTTTGTGATTACCAAAGAGCAGTTTTTATCATTTGTTAATACCCATCCATTACTTGCAGATAGATTTAGATCTATTCTGGCAAAAAGAAATGAGGAGCTTCTGTTAATTGAGGACCTTACTCATACAACCGGCATTGACGGTAAAAAACTGCATATTAGCATTAAAGGTGATCCCTCAATCAGAGAGTCAGCTTTTTTCAGGTTACGCTATGAAAGTGTCGTCGATAAACTGTTGCCCCAACTGGAGCCTGTATTAGAAGACCTGTTGCTTAACCGTTGTATATATAAAGTATTTCTCAATTTTAATAGTGGTGAAGTCAGAACCAGCTCAGTGTTTAATCCATTCAATGAGAATATACATACAGTAAATAAGCTGATTAATAAGGCGTATGTCGATCGACACTTTATTGAGATTTCCTATGCTGAAAAATCCAGGTTTATAAAACGTCTGTTTGGATTTGTTGGGGATGACGACCTGTTTAGTCAATCACCTGCCTATATGAAAAATATATTTATTAAAATGAACAGGGGCTGGAAACCGGTAGATCAGGAAAACATTAGTATGGTCATGACGCAATTAAGAGTTTTAAGAAACATTAAAAGTTTTTATTTGCGTAACCTGAGTGTCAGCATTATTCAGGACGCAATAAGGTTGCAGTTTAACTGTGACGGCACGCACTTTTTAAGTGCTGAAGATTATCAGGAGTTTCTGAAGGAAAATCTATCAGCAATGCATTAAGGCTTTTCTCTATTTTTTAGTGGCGGGAATCTGTATCAATAGAGCTCAGGCTTTTGATGGTGATGTTGGTATTATTCTAAGCAACACAGGTTTAGCGTTATGATGTATTTTTTATATATCAAATAACCTACCGTAAACGTTTTGAAAATGATGCTTGAATATATCGGTGGGTAAATAAGTTATGACTTATGTTGCTTTAAATGTTTACATCAACCAGTCTAATTTGAGGGGGGGTTATTAATTAATATTATTGAAGGTCATTATATTTTTTTATATAAAATGGCCATTGATCTATTGTTACGCAACTCCTTGTCATAATTCTGACCTATTCGTTGGGTTACCGATTTTTATCGTTATAATTACTACGTAATAGATGGAGAAATATCATGTGCAGTTCACCCAAAGGCGGCAGTACAAAACCCTTGTTAAGCAGCCGTGTTGATAGTTTAACCGGTGATATGTCATCAGCGGATTACAGCAGCATGGTACACCGAGCCAATGAAAGTTATGAGCGTCGTCAGCAAGAGCTAAAAGAATATCGAAAGACTCGTAAAAATAAATTTTCAGAAAATCATAAAGCGCTGCGAAAGGTTTCTTTTTTTGAAAAAATAAAGATATTTTTCAAGCAAAGCAGTGAATCTCAGGCTTTAGATAGCAAATAAGTACAATATTTTTGAAATCCACCCCATTTAGTCCAATATAAATGCTCTAATTCGTTGACTAAGGGTGTAACGGGTATATAATCCTCTTAGCTAGAAAGTGCCTTGAATACTTATGCACACCACATTTCGAAGTTCCAACTGTAGTACTCCGTCCTGTTCTCATATGTAAACACTTCCAGCACAACCCGTCTCGGGCAGCATTTTGTCTTGAGGCATTAATTACTTTTGAAAAATAGGATAGAAAATATGTCTACTACTACTGGTACTGTTAAATGGTTCAACGAATCTAAAGGTTTTGGTTTCATCGAGCAGGAAAACGGCCCTGACGTTTTTGCTCACTTCAGCGCGATCCAGGGTTCAGGTTTCAAAACCTTAACTGAAGGTCAGAAAGTTGAGTTCACTGTAACTCAAGGCCAGAAAGGCCCTCAAGCTGAGAACATTGTAGCGGTTTAATCTGATTTAATCAGATGTAGTGTTCCTCAAGCTCTTCGGGGCTTGATGCAAAAAAGGCCAGCTCTTCGGAGTTGGCCTTTTTTATTGTCGGATCTTTTTGTTGAGGGTGCCCTGCTTATGAGGATGTGTTATTAATTCAGGCCGGTTGGTCCTGTCAAATTAGCCCTATTTAATTAGGCATGGCTAATTTTACGTGGGAGTTCTTCATGTAGGTCCAGACCGCCCATCACATCGGTAATGATCTCACCAATTAATTCGATATCATCAAGGGTAAAGCTCATGGGGAGGCGTAGATCGCAGGCATAGTTAATGAGTTCTGCGGTTTTTTCACAGTCGGGGGTCTGAGTAAAAGAGTACTGCCAGTTGCGAAAATCCCGGGCATTGTTATTGAGGCCAAACACCTGAATGATGACACCTTCATCAGCGGCTCCGGCGATAAAGTGACTCAGCTCAGTTTCATTCAGACCCGGCAAATTAAATTGCAGGCTGTCCCCTACATTTTCTGCGCTATCTACAGGTTCAGGGATGTGGATATGAGGAATGTCAGAAAGAATAGAAATCAAATGCTGGTATTTTTCTTTGTAAGCCGCGATGCGCTCATCAATTAGCTCCACCTGGGGGCGCAGAATGGCAGCGGTTAAATTATTCATACGCAGGCTGAAGTTGGGCACTGAAAATTTTAGTGATTCAAACAGGCTGTCGTCCATTGGGCGGGCCAGGTGTTTTTTATATAAACCTTCATATGAGCCTGCGGCCATGATGCTGTATGCCGCGAGTTGTTCGTCATTGGTGGCGATAAATCCACCTTCACCTGAATTCAGCATTTTATGGCTTTGGGTGCTATAACAGGCGATTTCACAGTGATGGCCGACAAAATGGCTCATGTCTGTATCCTGAGCATTCCAACGCTTGCCCAGGCCGTGAGCGCAATCTTCTATAAGGCGGATATTATGTTTATCGCATAGCTGTTGAATCTTATCCAGCTCAGCAATGTGTCCGCGCATATGGGATAAAATAAAATAGTTTACGTCCGGGTTGTCCTTAATTTGTTGTTCAAAGTGAGCCAGGTCAATCACGTACTGGTCATTACACTCTATGTACACCGGTGTCGCATTAGCGTGAACAATGCTGCTGGGAACCGCAGTAAAGGTAAAGGCATTGGTGAAAACCCCATCACCAGGCTGTACCCCCATTGCCTTTAAGGCAATAAACATGGCGCTGCCGCAGGAATTAACCGCAACCACGTATTTGTGCCCGGTATATTGCCCGAACGCTGCTTCCAGTTTGGAAACTTCGCTAAAATCGTCACTATTGTGGCCATAACGATAGAGCATACCATGCTCCATTTGGGTTACCGCATTGCGGATCGCCTCTTCTGGAATTGAATTAGGGGTATCGAAACTTTTGTTGAATTTCATATTGTAAATTAAGGTCGCATCGAAAAATGCGGGCCATTCTAACATAGTGCGTGAGTGAAACGGGGAAAGATTGACGAGGGGTTAAGTGTAAATAGTGCTATTTATCTAATAAATGGGAGTTGATGCAGGTTTTTTAATCCCTGTACTCTACGGTGCATTCCCTTGCAGAGCATTTTGATTTTAATGATTTGTAGCCAGGGTACGCTTTTAGGTAAGGCATGCCCTGGCTTAGGCAGAGGCTATCAGCCGGATTTTTTAGGCGACTTTCGCTTACCAATATTTTTCTTATCTCGCTTACGGTTCTTGGCTTTTTTCTTACTGGTTTTAGCCGCACGCTTTTCAGTGCCGGATACCAGTCGGGATATTTTTAATTGCTGCCCGGACACCCAGACTTTTTTCAGGTCATTGAACACATCTTTTGGCATGCCTATGGGTAAATCGACCAGGCTGTAATCATCGTAAATTTTTATGTGGCCAATGTTTTTGCTGTCCAGCCCGGCCTCATTGGCAATCGCACCGACAATATTGCCGGGTTTAACATCGTGATCATTGCCCACTTCAATACGGTAACTGGTCATGTCTTCTGCAGGCGGGCGATCTTTGTTAGGGCGATCGCGTCCTTTGTCTCTTCTGTCATCCCGGTTGTCTGCGTCATCACGACCCCGGCTGCGTTCGCGCTCACGGCGCGATGGTTTTCTGTCTGAGCTGCCGCCGCTGTCTTTCCAGTTTTTATCCATTTTCTTCTGCGGTTTATTCTGCAATAGAAATGGCGACTCCCCCTGTAATAAATGTGCCAACGCTGCGGCAATATTTAACGCGGATGTTTCGTGTTCCTGCTCATATTCTTCAATCATGTTATAAAACAGGTCGAGTTTCTGGGACTCCAGGGTATCGGTAATACGCTGTTTGAATTTTTCAATACGCTGCTCATTAATGATTTCAGTGGATGGCAGCTCCATCATATCAATGGGTTTTTTAGTGGCCCTTTCAATCGCGCCTAACAATCGTTTTTCGCGGGGGGCAACAAATAAAATAGCATCCCCTTCACGCCCTGCACGGCCGGTGCGACCAATGCGGTGAATGTAAGACTCCGTATCATGGGGGATATCATAATTCACCACATGGCTAATGCGCGGTACATCTAGGCCACGGGCGGCCACATCGGTGGCCACTAAAATATCCAGCTTGCCGGTTTTTAAGCTTTGCACCGAACGTTCACGTTGTTTCTGCTGTATGTCGCCATTAATGGCGGCGGCGGCATAGCCGCGGGCTTCGAGTTTGTCCGCCAGTTCAACCGTCGAGTTTTTGGTGCGTACGAAAATAATCATCGCATCAAACTCTTCCGCTTCTAAAATGCGGGTGAGGGCATCGAGCTTGTGCACACCGCTAACCGGCCAGAAACGCTGTCGAATAGTATTCGCCGTTGCGGTTTTCTGCTTAATGGTGATCTGTTCCGGATTGTTTAAGTATTTAGTCGCAATACGGCGAATCTGCTGCGGCATGGTTGCAGAGAAAAGCGCAATCTGGCGAGTGCCTGGGGTTTGTTCCATCACCCATTCAACATCATCAATGAAACCCATGCGCAGCATCTCGTCGGCTTCGTCGAGTACCAGTGCTTTTAAGTTATCGAGTTTCAATGTGCCGCGACGCATGTGGTCCATCACCCGCCCCGGAGTGCCCACAATCACATGTACGCCGCGTTTAAGAGCGCTTATTTGTCCGCGAAAATCCTGTCCGCCATAGACTGGTAACACATGAAATCCCTTCATGTGTTTGGCGTATTTCTGAAAGGCTTCCGCGACCTGAATCGCCAGCTCACGGGTGGGGGCCAGTACTAATACCGATGGCTCTTTCTGCTTTAAGTCGATATTGGAAATCAACGGTAGCGCAAATGCGGCGGTTTTACCCGTGCCGGTTTGCGCCTGGCCAATAATGTCTTTGCCATCTAATAGTAAAGGAATAGTGGCCGCTTGAATTGCTGAGGGGGTTTCATAGCCCACTTCGTCCAGCGCTTTTAATAGGGATTTATTCAGCGCGAGTTCGCTAAATGCGGTTACCGTGTCGGTAGTCATTGTTGTATTGCCTGTATGATATAGGGCGTGCAATCGCCGCAGGGCGCTGTTTGCACTGAGTTATGAGCATAGTCCACTTTTGGTACTCGGGATACCTGGAATATGTTCACACAATTCAAGACGACTAACAGGCGTGCTAAAGTGAAATCTATTCTAAGTAAGAATTAGTATTTTAGCACATTATTATCTTCGAGAGGGATTTAAGGGGGGTTTTGTAGTTTAGCTAAACAGCCTTTAAACTGTTGGCCTTATTTTGGCCATGTTAAAGAAAAAGTATATGAGCGAACCCGCCGAGTGTGATTACACCAAACCCAAACGTTTGAATTTCAGTGAAGATGAAAAACGCCTGCCCTGGCTCAGTACCTTATTAAATGCCTATTCCATAATAGACAAAGGAGTGAGTGTAGCAATAGAGCGGGAGCATCGGCAGGGCAGGGAACTGGCTTGCGCAAAAGGTTGCAGTAGCTGTTGTAGTAGTCACCAGGATATACCCGTGTACCCATTAGAATTAATGGGGATGAGCTGGTATGTTATCGAAAAATTAAGATCCCCCCTGCGCGAGCAGTTAAGAGATCAGTTGCAGAATATTAATGAAATTAATTGCTGCCCGTTTTTGCTTGAGGGCGCCTGCAGTATTCATCCGTTGCGTCCTGCGGCCTGTCGTCAGTTTAATGTGCTGGATACACCCTGTGCTGAAGGTGAAGATGCATTTCACACCCGCAGAAAAGATGTGATGACACCCATTCAACATTACATCGACAATGCATTTGATACCATGCTGCCTTTTTATGGTATTAAGAAAAAAGCCGAAAGGCGCAAGGCGATTAAGAATGGAACCCTGCATGGTGTTGCAAAAGTGATGCGGGATTGTAACTGGCAGACACTGCCGGAAAAAATGCAAAGGTTTACCGGTTAAGTTTAAAATAAATTAATTTGCGCTTTGAGAATGTTTTCCATCGAATCGCCTAGCGTCGCTAAAATACTATCCGCAATGGGAGTGAGTTGTTTTTCAATGTAATGTTCGTAATCGAGTTTTGCACTCTGGCACTCCAGTACCTGTGGGCCGCTGAGTGTGATGACGTATTCTATCCAGCCTTTGTGCTGATATCGGGAAGGTAAACCCTGTTGCTTAAAAATAGCTTCGGCATTAATTGCAGCACGTGCATGGGGTGGAATGTTTTTATGGTATTGATCGAGTTTCTGGCGTAAGCGTTTTCGATAAACCAGATGTTGATCGAGTTCGCCGCTGGAAAGTTGTTGCACAGTTTGGCGAATATATTCCTCGTAAGCTTCCTGCTTAAATATTATCTCGTAAAGTGATTGCTGAAAATCCCGGGCGAGTTGAGTCCAGTCGGTGCGCACATTTTCCAGACCTTTAAAAATAATCTTGTCTTTCCCATTCCGGTTAACAACCCCCGCATAACGTTTTTTGCTGCCTTTTTCAGAGCCACGAATGGTGGGCATAAAAAAACGCTTAAAATGGGTTTCGTATTCCATTTCAAGATATGAGCTTATGGCGTATTCTTTTTGCAGATGTTGTTGCCAGTAGGCGTTAATAATTGTGACTAACTGTTGGCCAATTCTATCAGCACTATCATTACTCAGTGCCTTTTCAAGTGACACAAAAACCGAGTCCGTGTCGCCATAAATTACCTCGTAACCCTGCTCATTAATCAGGGTCACGGTTTGTTTGATAATGTCATGGCTGCGTTTGGTGATGGAGCTGGTTAGGCGCGCATCGTGAACGCGGCAACCGGGGGTGCCGAGCACGCCATAAAATGAATTCATTATTATTTTTATGGCCTGTGAAAGTGATTTGTTATTTTCGGCTTTAGCCCGGTCACGAGCGCTCCATAAATCCTCAATAATGTTCGGTAAAATATGTTCGTGTTTGGCAAAGCGAGCACCGTCGTATCCTGGGATGGTTTCATTATCGGCTAACCGTTTGGCCGCAATGCGTGCATAGGGGTCAACCTTAAAGGTGCGAATAATACTTGGGTACAGGCTTTTATAATCCAGCACCAGTACGCTGTTAAATAAACCGGGTTTTGAGTTCATTACATAACCCCCCGGCGCGGTGTTGCCGTTACTGTAGTCGCCAATGTTGGGTGCGACAAAGCCTTTGCGGTGCAGGCGGGGTAAATATAAATTATCAAAAGCGGCAACGGAGCCACCGGTTCTGTCCATTTCCAGTCCAGTCAGGCTGGCGCGTTCAATGGCAAAATGAATCAGTTCTGCTTTTTCAAAAATATCTAACACCAGTTGGCAGTCTTCAAGGTTGTATTTTGCGAGTGAAATTTTATCTTCATGAAACTGGCGTTTTATTTCTTTGGCTTTAAATAAAGGGTCATGTGTCTGCTTGTTGTTCTGTGGATGTTGAATTAATTTGCCGCGGTTTAATAATTCATTCGATACGTTCTCCAAAGAAAAACTTGCAAACTGCCAGGTGGCACTTTTTAAGGTGTCAATGCCATCCAGTACAACCCGCCCGGGAATGTGTAAAAAATAATGATTGTTCTCTGTGTGATGCTGGCGCCATTTTATGGCTGAATGATTGCGACCGAGTGTTAAGGCAATATTTAACTGTTCGGATTTTTTCTGTAAAAATCGAAAATCAAAATTAATCACATTCCAGCCAATAAAAATATCCGGATCAAGTTGATTAACCTGTTGAATAAAAGTGTTAAGTAGCTGCTTTTCATCGCTAACAAACTGAATGTAATTCTGACTCGTCTGCTGCTCACCAATGATTAATACTCGCTTAATGTCATCACAGATATAGGCAATGGAAAACAGTTCGCTGGTTTTATAATCGGTTTCAATGTCGATGGACATCAGTCGAAAAGTGGGCTGATAATGGTCGGGTTTGATCGCCGGGTTTACAAGCCTGGTTAGTTTTTGCGGGTTATGGATGGTGACCGGTGCGGTAATAAAGCGTTCAGTTAAATAGCGCTCCGTGGGTCGAATGTCCGATTCATACACCGCAATTTCATGTTCCCGTAGTGTGTCCCTGAATCGATAAAAATATTGTAATGAATTGCAGTATACCGCAGCCATGGGGTTGAGCCGAAAATCCTTCAAATTAATTTTTTTAATTTCAGCTGCCGTGGAGTGGATGATTTTTTCGACGGCCGAAATATCTGACTGACGAATAAAAAATACCGCCTGCTGCTGGTTAATAAAAACCTGCATTGGGCCATTTTCTGTGCTGAACCAGAGTTCCAGTTGTATGCGGTTGTTGGTGTCTTGGAGCTGGCGGGTGAGTAGAAACGCTTTTGTCATATAAAGTTTTAATGGCCCTGATTGGCTTGGGTGGTTGGTTTTTCATCAACGATGAAATTAAATGTCGATCTACAGTATTTTAATTCAGCTCGTCTATTATCTATAGATAATCTTTTAATGGAGCTGTGTGACGTGAAAATTAGTCCTTATTTAAAAGTGCTGGCTGAGAAAGACGGCTCGGATCTTTACCTGTCAACCGGTGCATTGCCAAGTGCCAAGTTTAACGGGGTAATGACGCCCTTGTCCAAAAAAGCGGCGCCTCCAGGCTGGGTGCGCTCACTGGCAATGGAGATTATGTCCGAGGAGCAGCAGGCGGAATTTGAGACCAAGCCTGAAATGAACCTGGCTATTTCCGAATCCGGGGTGGGGCGCTTTCGAGTGAATATTTTTAAACAGCGTAATGAAATGTCCATGGTAATTCGCTATATCAACGCGCAAATTCCTAATATTGATGACCTGGGGTTGCCCGCTGTATTGAAAGAAGTGATTATGGCCAAGCGCGGTATTATTCTGTTTGTGGGGGGTACCGGCTCAGGTAAATCGACATCGCTTGCGGCCTTGATTGATCATCGCAATACCCACAGTAAGGGACATATAATTACTATTGAAGATCCGATTGAATATGTGCATCAGCATAAGGGCTGCATTGTTAATCAGCGTGAAGTGGGGGTGGATACGGACAGCTTTGAAGATGCGCTAAAAAATACACTGCGCCAGGCGCCAGATGTGATTTTGATTGGTGAGGTGCGCGACCGGGAAACCATGGAGCATGCACTGGCTTTTGCGGAGACTGGCCATCTGGCTATTTCGACCCTGCATGCGAATAATGCAAACCAGGCACTGGACCGGATAATTAATTTTTTTCCCGAAGAGCGCCACGCGCAGTTGCTGCAGGATTTGTCCTTAAATCTACGCGCATTTGTCTCCCAGCGACTGATACCCACCATCGACAAAAAGCGTTGTGCAGCCATTGAAATTTTACTGAACTCACCGCGCATTGAAGAGTTAATCAAACGTGGTGATGTGGCTGAAATAAAAGAAGTGATGGAAAAATCTGAGCGCATGGGTATGTGTACCTTTGACAGTGCCTTACTGGAGCTCTATAAAAAAGGCAAAATTTCAGTTGAAGAGGCGCTCAAAAATGCCGACTCTGAAAATAACCTGCGTTTAAAAATTGAACTCGGTGATGACGTGCCCGCGGGAGATGGGGCGAGGGAAAAGGCGCCGAAGAAAGATGCCTTTGGTGGTTTATCATTAATGGAAAAAGAAGAGCCACAGGAGGATGAGTTAGAGGGAGAGGCTCCAGGCTTGTTGATGACGGCCTCGGCGGAGAGCTTGCCAGAGCTAGAATCGGCGGATAAATAATGAGCGAATTAAATCGATCCGCGGTTTTGTCAATGCAGGTGCAATGTCCGTATTGTTGGGAATCCTTTGAAGTTATGATTGACCACTGCGGGGAAAATCAGCAGTACATAGAAGACTGTCAGATTTGTTGTCAGCCAATTAATTTTAATATTCTGGTGGGTGAAATGCAGGAGGTGCAGGTTAGTGTATCAGCGGAAAATGAGGCGTGATGAAGTGTGATAGATATGAATAAAACTATTAAAAAGTCGATTTTAACCCCGTAAATAGCCGGTTATTTTGAGGGCTGAACTTAATGTAATACTTTAAGGGTGATATACAATCGTCTACACTTGCCTGTGATTACAGGATATTAATAGAGGTTCTGCAGTGATTATTAAGCCAAAGCATTTATTATTCATTTTATCGGGTGTGTTTGGGGCAATGTTAATACTCGGTGGCTGCTCATCAAATGAGCCGGCAAAATGGACGAAGACATCTACACCCTGGGACAGAACTGATCATAATGTCGAAGCAGAAGCACCCCCTGCCGAATCATTTAAAGCCGATCTGGAAATGCCGATGGAGCCTGCGACAAATACCGCGGCCAGTGATGTGGAGTTAAGTTACCAGGCTGAGTCTGTGGATGCTGTCGTGGAGTTGGCCGTGGTGCCAGCTGCTGAGCCTGCACCTGAGGCAACAGAGCTGCAGCCACCGGTGGCTGAGGAAGGGCCTGCGTCGATGCAGGGGTCAATCATGGATCACCCCGCCGATTATTACACGATACAATTAATGGCTTCTGTAGATATTGACCGGGTGATGATTTTTGCTGAGCAGAACCAGCTGTCAACTCAGTATGTTGTCGCAACTGAGCGAGAGGGTGTTGTCTGGCATGTGTTGTTGATGGATGTGTATCCGGATTATGCGGCGGCCGTAGCGGCTCGTGATGAAATTGCCCCCAGCCTTAAAAATGAACCCTGGATCAGGCGGGTGGGTTCGGTGCAAAAACTGATTCCCCGGTAGCGCCTAACCGCTTGCCATTAAGTTGCGGTTATCAACCGGATGTTTGGGTTAGTCATGATTGCACGAATTTAAAAAGCCCTTTTGTGTTTGCGCAGAAGGGCTTTTTAATTTTAGCGGGCTCAGCTAATGTTGTTATGTGAGCCATCGCATAAGGGCGAATTTTTAGTTTGCTTGCAGCCACAAAAACCAACCTTTTTCTTTTCAGTGACAACAACTTCCACCGGCTGAAAATCAGTGTCCTTATGTGAGCCGTCACAAAATGGCTGGGTACTGGATTTACCACATGAGCACCACCAGTAGGTGCCCGGGTCTAACTCAACAACATAGGGTTTTTTCTGTGGGCATTCAGCTGAGCTCATTTTGTTATCCTCATTTTTGATCGGGTGCTTAATTGTAGACTATGGGTGTTCAATAAATCTACCAGCACCATTAAAATGGCAGCACATCATTCGACGAGTGTGACAATCTGGTGCAGTGATTAAATCAATCGATGGGTAACCATGCAAATATGCGGGGTGTATTGTGTTAATACGTTTGAACGGGTTAGCTGAAAGTGTCTGCACCATCAATATTGCAGTTATATATTGCAAAGGTTTTTGGCCGTATCCAGGGCTATAATACGGGTATTTGGGCTGTTTCTGGTGCAAAATATATCTAATTATGAGCGAAAACAGTAATTTAACGTAAATATTTAATATAAATACTTTAGTCTGTGTCATTAATGGGCTAGACTGGTAATAATCGTAGATAAAATAACGTGATACAGGCTTATGTTAATGGCTTGTTTTAAGTATTGCTCTTAAGCTTGATCAGGGCTTTTTTAGAGTGATTTAAACAAATGACAGAGGATAGAACATTGACTCTTTTAAGCAAACAAATATTACCTATTACACTTGTGCTCGCTGGCGGCGTGGCATTATCGGCCTGTTCATCAAAGCCTTCACCGTGGAGTGAGTCATCATCGCCCTGGGAAGCACGATCCGAGCCTGCGGCTGATCCGGAGCCATTAGCGATTGATGAGATACAACCGGTTGAGGTTCAGGAAGAGACGATAGAGCCAGTGGGTTTTGTTCCCGAAGAAGATAATTCAGCGATGGTTGAGTCCGGTGAGATGACCATGGAGGAGCCACCCATGGATGAGCCCCCAATGGATGAACCGGTTGCAGAAAATACGTCAGCGGTTGTTGGTGGCGGTTTAGCTGCGCAACCATCGGGTATGTATGCGGTGCAGGTTGTGGCATCCAGCTCAATGGATCAGTTGAGCTTCTTTGCCAGCCAGAATCAGTTATCGGATGAATGGGTTGCGGAAACAGTTGTCGATGGGAGAACCTGGTTTGTATTAATGTCAGGCATTTATGCAACTAAAGATGAAGCTGAGCAGGCATTGACTGGCTTACAGGAGCTTGGAACTGAGCCGTGGATTAGAACGGTTGGGTCTGTGCAGGCCGTTATGGCTCAGTAGTTTGATTAAATATTTGTCCTGATTGAAAGCCCCTGGTGTTGATTCGCCAGGGGCTTTTTTATGGCGAGCCTAGTGGTGCCAGGCTTTTCTAGTTTTAAATAATCACTGTATCCGCATGTGAATACGCCGGTGAACAGCAGCAAAGGATTATTAAGTTTTCATGGCTGGTGTTTTCAATGCGATGTTGTGTTCCAGGCGGTATGCAAATTGTGTCTGTCTTTTTAACGGGGAAAAACGTTTTCCCTAATTGCATTTTTCCTTCGCCCTGCAAAATAAAATAAAGTTCTTCGCTTGTCCTGTGGTAATGCAGCAGGGTGGTTTGGCCAGGTTTTACAATGGCTTCGGCCAGACTTTGTGATGTATTTCCCTGCTCATCAGGATGCATTAATTCTCGAATTTCAGAACCGTCCTGAGTAATGTAAGGCGTGAGATTTTTGTAGTGGCTTATTATTGTCATCAAATGTTATGTCTTTAAAATAGTGCTCATTATACGCAACGTTATTGCGGCTCAAAACCTGTCGAAATACGGCCTGGCTTAGTGTTGTTTGTTAATATAATTTTCAAATTCGTCAATGTCTGTAACAACAGGCAAGCAATGTGTGCCTTCACAGATATAAGCACAAATATCACCCACGGGTTTTTTGTCTTTTAAGGCCTGGGGTGGGATTGTGTTGTTAGTCATGGCGACGCAAATGAGCTGTGCAATGTACTGCCTGTTAGTGATTTGTTGCCATTGTTTTAATAAAGGTTCAGTGCCTCGCAATATAATAATTATGCCGGGTTTTAAATAGAGCTCCAAAGCATGTAACAGGCTGCAGTGGGTGATTGCCTGTTCGTTTAAAAGGGCGTATCCGCAACGCAGGGTTTGCTCTGCCGCATCTAAATATCTTGTATCGCCACTGAGCAGGCCTAATTGTTGTAGTGCGCTGGCGGCTACCCCGTTGCCATTGGGCATTGCGTCGTCAGAAAATGTTTTGCTGCGATAGAGTAACTGTTCATGATCGTGGCTTGTAAAGAAGAATCCACCGTCTGCTTTGTCTTCAAAAAAGTTTAATAAACTGTCGGCGATTTCAACGGCCCAGTTATAATAAGTGTTACTCCAGCGTGATTGTAATAATTCGAGTAATGCCTGCAGCAAATAAGCGTAGTCATCGAGGTAGGCGTTTAAGTGTGCCTTGTCGTCTTTATAGCTGGCCAGTAGTCGCTGGTTTTTCCAAAGTGTTTTTAAAATAAAATCGGCGGCGCGAATTGCGGATTCTAGATAGGTTTGATTGCTTGAATGTTTGCCCGTCCGTGCCATAGCCCGAATTGTTAGTGCGTTCCATGAGCATAAAATTTTATCGTCTCTGGAGGGTTGTGTTCTGTGGTTTCTTTCGGTCAGTAGTTTTTGTTTTGCAGATGTGAGATGTGAATAAATATTATTGACATCTGTATTTAATTGTTTGGCGAGGGCTTCGTTTTTAATTGTGCTGTGCAGGTGCCATTGGCCCTCGAAGTTTGCGCTTTCATTTAAATGATATTTTTGTTCAAAGACTTTAAACTCTTCCTGATTTAATAAGCGTTGAATTTGTTGAGGCTTCCATACATAGGTTTTGCCTTCAACTTTTTCCGTATCCGCATCGAGTGCAGAGCAGTAGCCACCTTCATGGGTTTGCATTTCGTTAATTAACCAGTTGGCAGTAGCTTCCATGGTTTGCTGGTAAAGCGGGTCATGTGTGACAAGATAAGCCTGTGTATATAAGTTGAGTAGCTGTGCATTATCATAAAGCATTTTTTCAAAATGGGGGATCATCCAGGCCTCATCTGTGGAGTAGCGAAAAAAACCGCCGCCAATCTGATCCTGAAAGCCCCCCAGCGCCATTTTATCTAATGTGAAGGTGGCCATGTGTAGTGCTTTAGCATCATCTTTGTTCTGTGATTTTAAAAAAAGATAATGACGCAGGCTGCGTTCTAACATATCTGGATGGGGAAATTTAGGTGCGCCACTAAACCCGCCCAGTGTTTTATCGAAAGCCCCTTCGAGCTGTTTGCGCGCAATATCTAGAGGCAAGGCGTTTAAGGTTTTATTTGATTGGGGGTGGCATGAAATATTCTTTAGGATATTTTCTATTGAAAGGTTCTGTTGATGTATGTCTTGTTGTTTGTTTTTGTATGCATCGGACATCATTTGAATGATTTCATCAAAGGCGGGCATATTGTAGCGGGGTTTATCGGGGAAATAGGTGCCGGCGAAAAAGGGCATCTGGTTATCCGGCGATAAAAAAATGGTTAACGGCCAGCCGCCGGGGCGAGAGGTGAGTAATGAGTGTGCAGTCTGGTATATTTTATCCAGGTCCGGGCGCTCTTCGCGATCAACTTTTATATTTACGAAATGTTGATTCATTAATTTGGCGGTGTCTGTATTCTCAAAGGATTCGTGGGCCATGACGTGGCACCAGTGGCAGGCGGAATATCCAATAGAAAGTAATATGGGTTTGTTTGTTGTTTTAGCCAGCTCCAGTGACTGTTTATTCCAGGGGAGCCAGTTGACCGGATTGTTCTTATGTTGCAGCAGATATGGGCTGGTTTCATTGCTGAGTTTGTTGTCAGGGTTGTGCATGTTATTTTTTCATATTTAAGTTGTCTGTTTGTGGCTATACTGATCTGCTCAACTGTTGCGCTTTGGCCTGGTCAATCAAATAAATGAGGTGAGTTCTAAATTGTTATGAAGCATAAAATAAAATACTGGTTGGCGAAGGTTTTATCTGTACTGGATGATGATATAAGTTTCTTCGCGGCAAGTTTAAGCTTTTATAGTGTGCTCTCGATTATCCCTATGCTTTGGGTTTTGTTTTTTATTCTGGACCAGCTTGGGGTGTTCGCCGAATATTATAAACCGGTTGAGGCTTTTCTGGCAGAAAGTTTAATTCCGATACATGCAGAAGCGGTAACCGGTTACCTAAGGGGCTTTATGAGTAACGCCGGTGGCATGGGGGGTATGGGCTTGCTTTATATAATCATTACCTCGGTGCTGTTTTATCGAAGTTACCAATATGTTGTTAATAAAATATTTATGGTGCCAAACCACAGTCTTCTGCACAGCATAGCCACCTATTTAGTACTGGCTTTTTTAATGCCTGCAACCTTAGGGGCATCTTTTTATCTGTCTGGTCAATTGCAGCGTATTGTGGGTGTCGAGCAAATCGGTTGGGATGGTTTTACGCTACTGTCTTACTTTATGATCTGGATGTTGTTTTTTGTGCTGTTCAAAGTGTCGCCCAATATGCGTATTAGCATTCGTATTGCATTTAAGGTTTCCCTTGTGGCGTCTCTGGCATGGCATCTGGTTCGGTGGGGCTTTACACAATATATGTTGGCTAACCAGACATACAGTACTTTGTATGGCTCTTTTAGTGCTTTGCTGTTTCTACTGATCTGGATATACCTGTCATGGCTGTTACTTTTACACGGTCTTAAGGCCTGTTACCTGATGCATTGCCGGCAGGGGTGGTATCGTTGAGTTGTACGTTCAAGGGGTGGCGGAATAATGACAGTAATTGAATATAACTGTCTAATATTTAAGCAGTATTGATCGATACAAAAATATTATTAAGAAAATATGAAATAGATGTTGACGGGCCAAACCAAAGCTGTAGAATGCGCGACCTCGTTAAGGCAAACGGGTTCAACCTTGGTTGAACGGCAAAAGGAAATGAGTCAGAAAGATGGCCAGAGGGTTGAGAAAGTTAAAAT